>Ga0256837_1000864_pt1 | contig 22956 bp, 19 predicted proteins | sample 4562384metaG_FD_185976 | JGI IMG/M metagenome (GOLD analysis project Ga0256837, IMG submission 185976) | Hydrothermal vent microbial communities from Guaymas Basin, Mexico - 4561-384 | ecosystem: Environmental > Aquatic > Marine > Hydrothermal vents | place: Mexico: Guaymas Basin | collected...
TGTCTTTGGTAACAAGAACAATATGGTTAGTTTTACCTTGCTTATTTTTTAAAAACACCATGTCTCCTCCATCAAGCCCATCTATTGGAACATCTGATTTTCTATCTCCGTAAATATTTGCCGCATTATTAAATAAAGCATAATCTCTACTTGCACCTAAATACCTACAAATCCCACCGGAACAATCCATACCGCCATTATTTTTATAACCTTTGTTTCCTAATTCATAGTGATTTACACCAGCATTGGCTTGAACAAATCTATTATACAATGAATCATTCTGTACAACAGGAGGGTCATCATCAACCCCACCAACAGCCATTGAGTTGTTAAGAACCCCAGTAGGAGAGGGAGAAGGCATCATTCCTTGTCCTCTACCTTCACCTCTGGTTGCAAGCATATTCTTACGTTGTTCTATTCCTTGTTCTATTTGTTGAACTGCTTGTTGCCCTTCTGGTGTAGCTTTAAATTGTTCTTGTTTTTGAAAGTTCTCTTGTATTGCTTGTTGAACAGATTGTATTTCTTTTTCAAGTTTTACTATTTCGCCATCAACAAAATCTAAATCTCGGTTTAGTTCGTTAGTTTTAATTACGTCTGAACTTTCTTGTTTTTGTTTAGATAATGCTTGTTTCTTAGCACGGAGTCTTTCTTTCTGTCCTTCGAGCATTGCCTTCTTAAACATAAGTGGTCTATTGGCTTGAGCTGTACCAAGTCTGGCACTATCAACTTCAATCTTACCTGTTACCGGATTAGCTCGTACGTTTTCATTTCCTTCTACTTCCATTGAGCCTGCTTTAACTCCACCTAGTTCGTGAGGTGCACCATTAACAACAGCTCCATCAGAAGTCAATTGCTGTATTGCACCTTGTACTCCACCAGCCCCTACTGGAACACCACCTCCAACAGCCATAAAGCTATTAGTTGTAGCATTTTTATAAGAATTTAAATAATCAGAGTCAATAATAGTTTGTTGTCTATCATACTCACGACGAGCATCATCTGCTACTTTTTTATTTAGCCATTCCGCATGAGCATCGGCTTTCTTTTCCATTGAATGGTCGTATATTCCTTTACCAAGTCCTATAGCTGCACCAGCAATTGCACCCCAAGGCGGAGCAATAGGAGCACCTGCAGCAGCACCTGATAATGTAGAAGCAGCTATACCACCAGCACTATATCGGTGTATACCTGCATTTGGATAATATGTTCTTTTATTCATACTAATTAAGCTTTAAATTTATGTATAATATAACAATAAAAAAGGAAAGGGCAAGGGTTGTGTTGATATGTACCCTCTCCCTCTCCTATCGGGGTTCTTAGATTTACCTCATATTCTTAACACTGTTTACATCAACGTCTAATATAGTACAGTCATAATCGTCTATATTTCCCCATATTAAACGAATTACTATAAAATTTGAAATGAAGTTTGCTTGTTCCCACCAATCAGAATTTAAGTTAATATTGCTATTAATTAAATCTAAATTGGTATCTAAAAATGGTTGCATAGCATCTATGACTTTATCACTAAACTCATTAAATTGCCATTTATCTCTAACTTGTCTTCCGGTTGAATTATCATACCATTCATTGTTTTGATTTATAGGTATCACACCGGAACATTGAGTATTATTATAAATCATTATACCATCTATTGTTTTATCCGGCACTTCAATACCATTGCCATCAATGTATTTACTTAACCAAGATACTGAATTAAAATGTCCTCGTTCTTGTGTACTTTGAACATATAAATCAATCATTGACTTAGCTGCTGATTTAGGTTTGTTAAACACTATATCTATTGAGCTTTCGTGATTTGTAATTTGGTCTCCATATAAACCGTTTTTGTTAGCATTTAGAACATATGATTTATATTCAGTTGTAACACTTGAAGTTAAGTGATTATAAAAAGCTAGTATTTTATCTCTTAACGATAGGTATAAATTAGCAGAAATTGTATGATATGATTGCCATACGCCTTTACCTAAATCATAAGAAATTGTGTGATATTTATCAATCGGTGTTTTACTATCTCTATGTAAAAATGTAAATAGCAACATATGACGTTGTTCATCAAAACCTAAGCTTATACCATTACCAAAAATAGCTTTATCAGGTATTGACTCACTGAATATTTTATCCATTAATGATTTAATACCCATACCATTAAGAGTTGCTATTTTTTCACCAATTAGATATATAGCCTTACGTTCATTGTCAATCACGATATGACCCATTGAACTATCAAGTGTTGCATTTTTATGTGAGCAGCCAATAGCACCATTTTCATCAGTCATTATTTCAATTGGTTCTCTATCAAATAAATCACCTCTAGATAAATAAGTTTGAGCTTCTGTTGCAGTAGCTGCTTTTAAAACATCTTTAACAAGAGCTTTGTATGTTGCTTTTTTATGATGTATTATCAATTGATTACCGAGCTTACCAAAAGCTACAATTTCACCTAAGTATTTAGGCATTTCAAAATAATCATCTGGTTTAAAATCACGCCATTGTAAAACAAATGTTTCTTTAGCTTGACTAATACTTCGTATAATACGATAGGCATAATGTATTAAATACCTGAGATTAGGATTGTAAGCGAAAGGTGATTTAAAATCTAATAAAGAAGAATAATCTATATTGTATTCCCAATTAGTTGGTATTTTGGCAGCTCTATTTAATTGATGAGTTCTACAATATTCTTTAAAAGCAGTTGCTGTATTACGAGGATAATAAAGTTTATTTGTATCATCACCGGTACGTAAGAATATATTGGCTAATGAATAAGTATGATATGCCATTAATCCAACATTATCACAACTATCTGCATCAGAAGAAACATGATGCGTACCAAATACATCATAATATGTATCGCCACCGTAATAATTCTTAAGTTTAATTTCTGGTTTTAATTCATAGTTTCCGTTGGATATATTAAAATCTCTATCTAGCATTACAATATTATTGGTTAAAACAATGCTTTGATTGTAGAAGTTTAGATACATATTATCAAATATTCTACCAAAGTAAACCATAGTTTGAGGTTTAATTGCCTCTGTGGTTTCAAATTTAACTATATTATCCTCATTGCAACCATATGCAGAAGGGTCTATTATTTTATTGTCTTCGGGTCTAAATTTAAATTCACTTATAGCATATGTTTCAAGTGCATCAGTTTTATAATCATAATCATAATCATCTGTATAAATATTTGCGTTTGTAGTACTATTGAGTTTTGTTCCTACAATTGTAGCATAATCTAATTTGATTTTTTGTCTGCCATTTACAAAAGTATCAAATAGATATGTACGAGCATAACCATGTATTGATTGATTACTATGTCCAGCATAAGGATTTAACACAACACTTGTTCCAATCTTGCTTGCAGTTTCTATTGAACGTTTAGCATAACCTATCATAATACCTTGTATCTTATTTCGTAATTCTGTTGGTATTACAATATTATCTAAACGTAATGATAAAAGTCTAGTTTGTTTATCGGATATATCATTAATTGTATTTAATACTTCATACTCTACTTGCATAAAACCATTTCTGCTATAATCCCAAGTCTCATATGCAGCATTATTTGCTTCTTCTACTCCATCTGCACCACTGCCAGCAGCCGGGTGAAATTCTCCATATCCAGCCATATGAATAAATAATCTATCCCCTGCACTTAAAGGTATTATTCTGTCATCGGTAACAGTCAATGTAGCAGAATCACTTTCACCAATACTCAATGTTTTTAATATGCTAATATCGGATATAGATAAAACATTATTTGTAACATTACTTTGAATCTTAGCGACAAGTATTGCTGCTCCTCCACGATTATAACCTTTATTCTTTAATCTTAAATAGTTTAAACGAAGTAATATCGGCTTTTGAATTTCAATTATATAACCAGCTAAACTATCCACATCAGGCCAAACTGAAGTATGAGCATGTAAATCCCAAGAACCACTATATCCAACACCACTGTTATCATAAACGTCCATACCACTCATAGCATGCCCTGTACCAAAATAGTATTTAGGATTTTTTCCAGTAATTCTACCATAACCAATACCTTTAAATACATCGTACTGAAATGGTTCAACTTGTCCAGCACCTGCTGCTGCACCTTTATCAGGGGTTGCATCAGTATTTATGAATTTAATATTTTGATTTTCCCATAATCCACCGCTATCCCACGTAACAACAGTAGAGTTATTAAATTCTGCTTGTGTGATTAACGTTTCATCTGGGTCTAAATTAACTAACGAATGTATAGTAGGAAAACGATGATGTCTTACATTTAAACCTCTATAATCAATACCACTTGCGGATATAAATTCCTCTGTGTTTGGATAATGTTCTGTTTTATTTTGCCAAAAATTAAAATCATTTGCACCACTAGTTGGAACTCTATCTGCTAACGGAGTTTGATACAACTTTAAATCATTTATTGCTTGCCAAAGAGGTTGATTGATACCGCCGTCATCTACAGTTGAAGCATTGTCTAAAACACTATATTGAACACCATTGATTTCAATATAGTGTTCTCCTATTCCGGGAATATGATAAGCTCTTCCTAACTTTCCATTATTAAGCATAGGAATAGCATAAAACGCATATGTTTCACCGGGTGTATAACTAACCTTAGTAAAGATTGTGTTCGCTGACTTAAACGTATCTCTAACCGCAGTTAAACCAATATGCTCATCGGCTGCCCATTTTAACTTAATGTCTAACGCATGACGTTGAAATGTTTTATCTTCATCATCGGTTAAATATACATCATTATCAGCAGTTATATTACCAAGATATAATCTATCTTCAAATTGCTTACCTGTTTCAACCTTATTTATATAAATGTTATCAATTAGCAATTCTTCTACTGATATTTCTTCAAAGTTATAACCTGTGATATTTACATCTAATTCATTTGTACTATTTGAATATTTAAGTCTATCTGCTCTATATGCTTTTTGTTGATTAGCAATTAATGTATAAACTAGTACTTCAACTTCTTTATAGCGAGTATCTAGATTCTTAATCTTAATAGCAAATGATTTACCACTATTTGTGCCTGCTTCAGAACCATCTATGTTTCTATGATGTTCTACTTCACTACCATTAGTAATAACTATTTTATTAGATGTTCCTACTGCATTTGTTTTATCCCCGTCTGGATATACATAACGAATCATTACATAGTATACACCTACATCTAATATTCCGCCATTATTAACTGTTTCTAAAAGTTCAAATTCAGGATAACGAATTGTTGGATTTTGAAACATAGTTAAATAATGGTTATTAGGTGTACCGTCAGGTGCATTATTTTCAACAATGTATTTATTTGCATCTAGACCAGCGGCAAATGGCAAATTGTCAATATTAACAATACAAAGGTTTCGTTTATTAACACCTAGATTAACTAAACTTCCAGTTGATACATTTAGTAATGTTCCGCCCCACCACGCAACAACAAGTTCTTTATTTTTATTATATACGTATGCACCCTCAAGTTGAGTGAAATCTTCAGCCCAAATATCATAGACTATTCGGTTTGTTTGAAATACTATAGTAAAACTATTGTCATATTTGTTATATCGTCTTACTCTAAATATTTCATTTACCCCGTGTGGAATAGCACCCTTTTGCTCTAATAAAATTGCACCAACATCTGTTTTAATAATACCAATTAGAACAAAACCAGAAGCATCAGCATCTTGTATTAATAGCATACCTCTTTCGTTTTTAATAGCAACTCCGGTATCATCAAAAACAACATTGACGGCTCTAATTAAAGAACCGTCTGCTATATTATGAGGATACCCAGTTGTTTGTAATCCTTTTTCAAGTTTCATATTTATTTATTATTTAATTTGGATTCCCGTATCTATTATTAGCATCAGTTGTGGCAACCGGACTATCTATTCTATTTTGGTTACCAATCATTGAATAGTACTTATTGGTTGTATTATAAGTAAAGCTTTTCCAAATTTTACTATGAAGTTCTCGTTCGTCTTTATTAAGCTTCATATTTACATTCTTGGCTTTAAGTTTATATTTAATCCACATCCGATATGGATTTAGATGTTCTTCTCTAGCCTTAAGTGAATACACAGGGTGCGTTTCACCTCTACCTAGCCATTTATAGAAAACATACCATTTAACTGCGTCTATAACATTTTCATCATCAGGTATTAATGGTAGCTCTAATTGAACCTCATCGTCAAATTCTGTAGGAAGTGATTTATAATGTACTCTAAGAACCCCAGTAGGAGAGGGAGAGAATATATAACCAGCTGGACTTAATTCATATATTGCACCATCTGTACCTTTATGCAATATAATATTATCAGTTGCGTTTGTTCTAAAACGTACCGGTAAATCTAACTTAAGTCCATTAATTTCAATTCCTGTTAGTTGTTGTAAATCGCATGGTAGTTTAGCTCTAAAATTAATTATTTGCAAATCTTGATGCTTCTGACATAATGCAACTTGAATATTAATTTTACGTAAAGCTATACCTATCCATTCAATAGCTCTTATTTCAAAGTCTGATGATTTAATGTTAAATTCATCATACATTCTACGGTATATTTCCCTTGCGGATATAAGTTTAGTTATTGCCATAATCTTCCTTTTAGTGCTTGTGTTAATTCTGATTTATCAAATTTATAGTCATCTTGGTATCTATAAAACTCATCTGATTTATAATAAGCAATAGTACGTATTGTATCTTTAATAGACATATCTAATTTAACTACATCTACAATGCTCAATCTATTTGCTATTTCTTCCAATGTTACCTTGTTTCCATTTTCATCAACTACGGGTTTTAAGCTACGTTGAGGTTTAAACCTAAAATACTTTTCATTAAAGGTTGTTCGTTTACTTCTGTGCCAATCTAATATTGGTGCAACCTTTGTATCTAGTCTAATAATCCAATCTATCCCGTTTTCTTTGTATTTAACTTTGGCTGGGTTTACAGCCCAACGAGAAACTTTAATTCCAGACTTTTCAAGTTTTGCTTTGTTAGCATATGATTTTTCCCAATTAATACCATAGCCTAGATTATGATATAAACCTTGTGTTATATCTACCAATTTAATCTTAAATGGAGACATACCTTTAGCCAATCTAAACTCTTTCCAGCCTAAGAATACAGCACCCATTGAGGTCTTATTATATAGTCTTAATATCGTTGAGAACTCAAACCTAGTTAATTGCTTATTAAAACAGCGATTGGCAATACGTATATTCTCTTTCATTGCAAATTCAAGATTATATACTTTAGTATAATAACCACGAAGCATATTCTTAATCATATCGTAGTTATCTACATAATGTAGATTATGCTCTTCTACATATTCTATGTTTTCAGTAGCATCTTTAAACTCTTTATTGAGCTTAAATGAAGATACATTTATGTCGTGTATTAGCTTTTTAAAAGACTTTAAATCATCTTTTAGCTTTCTGTTTTCAGCATAAGCATCAGCAGCCTTTTTATTACAAAGCTGTTTGTAAACATTAAATATATCTTTAATTCCGTATCCTGTAAGTAATCCCATTATCTAGGTTGTTTAATCGCTTGTTGAGGAGGAATAACATCTTCGGTTATTGGTACTTCAGGAGATTGTGTACCAACTGATATACCAAGCTCTCTATAAATATCTACTTTGATAGCTTCAATATAATGTGCTTGCAATGGTATTTCGTAATCTTCTTGCATACAATTTGAAACTTGATTACACTGCTCTTCAATAGGAGGTAGTACAGTATTATAAACACCTGTTACTTTAATTTTACGAAGCTGGGTATTATTATATACTTTAATATAACCACCTACATATTCATAATAAATAGCAGTTGCTGTATATCTACCAGTCTTTAATGTATGCTTAACTTGTTGCCATTTCGCATATCCAATAGTCCTACCTTTAACTGTTTGAACAATTGTAAATGGAGAAGTTCCAACTCCTTTAACTGGAGTCAGAACTTTATTTTTACTTCTAAGAATAAAACAATCACTACTATTAGTACAATCTGTATATCTTGCTATTTTCTCTAGTTCAACTGTCATTTCACTTAACGCAAAATCATCAATCCCGTACTTAACGATTGATTGTTTTAAATATTTCTCAATACCAATCTTTATTAAGTCTTTTACTCTTTGATTAAAAGCAAAGTCAAATTCTTTACCGGCATTGATTGTTATTTGTTCACTAACTTCTTTTATTGTAGCCATAATAAATTAATTATAAATTCTAATTAAACCTTGTATTTTGTATCTATCAATTTCTACGTTTACAATTGTTTCAATACTTGTTGTATTTTCTAAACGTAAAATATGTTGGTTGGTATTAAAATGAACAGTACTATTTATATCTACCGTACCGCCACCACCGGTTAAGATAACATCTTTAGTTATATTTAAGGTCTCAATTACAAATGATATGAAATGTTCCCATTTACGATTACTAGGAGTAGCATTTTCAAAATAGTGTAGCTTAACTATAAAGTTTGAATCTTGAGGTTGTAAACCAAGAGGTAAATCAATTGTACTATTAGGTGCTAACACAATACCATCTAGTTTCTCAAAGTATTTACTAATTCCGGCTATATCCAAAAGAGCAATCTTATTTAAGATTTGAGCTGTTGTATTATTATCATTTGCATGCACAGGTAAATAATTTGTCCCGCTTATACCAATAATTCGTTTTGCGAGTATGACACTGTTGCTATAATTATCTGCGAATTGACTAGTGAACATAGCCCAAAATGTATCATCTACGTTAAAAGCAATATGTCTATTTCTAAAAGTTATACCGGAAGTGGTAAGTCTAGCTAAAACTTCAATATCTTTTATATATACTGTTCCATATCCTACAAAACTATCATCAAATACTACATCTTTAGTCAATTGATATAAATAGTTAGCATTAACAATACTAGTATTTATAGGATATACATTATCTAAAGCATAAGTTACAGTATTATTATATTTAATAGTTGTGTATTCAACAATACTATGTTTTCCAATAGGTGCATATATGATATTGCTTGTACTGTTACCTAATATATTTATAGCGGAAGCACTAATTCGCTTAATAGTATTTAAATTAAAACTATCTGTTGATTTAATGATACTATCTTCTATTTCAATAGTCGCATCTGCCACATCACTATCTGTTGTTTCAACAGTTAATATCAAATTTTTAAATACAACTCGTTGATTAAATCGTAATTCATTTAAATTTTCAATAGTTAAATTACTATATAATCTAATTACTTCCACAGTTGGACTAGCACCAATAGGTGTATCTAGTTGTATTTCGGTAGCAGTATATTTTAATTGTGGTATGCGTACATTATTAAGTTTAAGCATATCAGTAGTTAGAATACTAACACCGCCAGTTTGTTTATATGTAAATCTATCTTGTTGTGATAAATCTGCTGTTCCTACGCTTATTGCTGTACCTTGTATAGTAATACCATTACTAACATATTTATTAAATATGTGAACATTGAAATCATCAAGTCCTTGTATCGTATAGTAACCGCCACTTAGTATAATATCAACTTTCCCTATTACAACATCTGGTATTAATCTTGCTACCCTACTTAATGTCCTAAATGGGCTAGTAGGTGTACCATTTCCTAAATCATCATCGCCAGATGTAGCATCAACATGAATTACTAAATCTTGGTGTACGTATCTATTAATTGAACTATTACGATAATATATTAAATTACTATCTGTAATAATTGCATAACCCGTTACAGTACCAAGTAAATGCACTTGTTGATATGAAGATGTTGTATTAACAACTAATTTAGGATAAATCGGACAATTACGTAGAGTAACACTATCAATTAATAATTTACCTACAATAGCATCTACATTTACTAACTCTTGTAAATTAAGTTGATTAGCATTTATTGTACCTTTAATATAAACTGATGAATTAGGTTTATCCGTTGGCATACTTATCTGTACCTCACCCGGTGATAAGAAGTTTAACATATCAAATATTAAACTGAAATGACTATCATCAGTATCCATATTAAGTCCAGCTATAACATTAGATATATGTGAATGTTTAATGTAATATTGTATATCAAATCTACCACCGGACTTTAGAGAAACTAACAAAACAAAATATAAAACATCTGGATTAACAACTGTGTTATTAATATTAACTTGTAGTTTTACATTTTGATTATCAACTGCTATTAAATTAATACCTGTTTGTTTACTAGGAACAACAATTTTATCAATGTTGAAAGTTATGTTATTATACAGTATATCGTTGGTATCACAATTTAATGTTGCCAATCTTGTTTCATCTCCGGTATTAGTATTAAATGTAACGTTTGTTAAATCTATGTGTGTAAGTATAGAATCAGCTGCTGCTGTTCCGTCATAAGCTAGTAATTGGTTTGGTTTACCGCCATTATGAATAAAGGTATTATTTATCTTTGTTTTAAATGAACCTTTGGTATAAGAATTGTATAATATTCCGGTATTTGTGGTATGAAGTTCATTAGCCCTTATTGTAACATCTTTTATGTTTACAAAACGAGCTATTGTATTACCTGAAAAAATATGTCCTTCAAGAAGTACTTTTGCTTGTTCAGAAATTCCATTGAAATTAAATAAAACATCTGCATCGTTAGTAGTATTAGGATTGATAGCGGAACTCATATAAAATTCACCATAACCAGTTATTCTAACTTCTTTGGTAAGATTATCAAAATTAAAAGGAACAACGTGGTTATCTCCATTATCATTTGTGATTATAGCACCGGGTGCAAAATAATAATCAAATTCTTCATATGCCCAATTTACAGATGTATCTAAAAATTTATGTACTCCTTTACAAAATACTAAAGTTATTCTATTATCCGGTACATCAACTGTTAAAGCAAATGCGATTGCAGCATCAACTGTTTTAAATTTATAACAGCTATTATTAACTGCCTCCGCATCATCACCTTTAATTGGGTCAATGTATATACAAGTTCTTGAACATTCAGGCGGTATTACTTCATCAACTAATTGCCAATTAGCAATGGTAGTATCAGCCCATATTGGATATGGTTCTGAAATTAATTTATATACTTGACTACTACCATTCACGTGTTGTACATAAGCCCGCATTCCAATTTTACGTTTATCATGCGGAATCTTTAGCATTTCAGGTATATCTTTAACCACTCTAGCACTACCACGAAACTGTCTATCGTCAATTAACGCTTTACGTCTATGGTGTTGTCCTTGTTCTAATCTATGTTTATTTATCTTATTACTCATTATTATTCATAGTTAAATTACAATATTGTTCTATATTCAAATTTTCTAACAGCTTCTTATCTTTACTAAATGCAATAAGTAATATTCCATATCCACTATTACATTGTATATTATGTGGTATATCACCATCAATAACATATTTGGTATTCGGCTGTCGTACTTTTTTATCACGCTTTGTGTAAAAACTTCCTTTACAGACAAATATAAGCTCATAATAACCCATATGAGTATGTTTTATTAATTCAGCATTGTTATAATATTTTAATTCCAGTATTCGTACTTTTTCATCACCATATAACGATTTGCTAGTTATTGTACCATATCTAACAACTTCATCGGGGTATGGTAGATGAACTGTATTATTAGTCGGTAAACTAAATGGGTTAAAATCCGGTACATTAGAATTAATACGTTTATATAAATTCCTCATACGAGTTATTGCAAATTCATATCTAGCATCTAAATCTTCAGCCATAGCCTAACTCCTTTTCTCATTGATTAATTGGTTTTCAAGTAATTCTTTGATTTCCTTAATGGCAACAAGAATATCCATATGTTCTTTTGCATTTACATCATTTTGAACATCTACGTCTTCTAATTTGGCTTCGTAAATAGTTGTTATTTTAAGTACACTTTCAATCAAGGTATCTACCTTTTCTTCTTTCTCTTTACATTTCTTTTCGTATTTATCGGTAATTGCTTTTACATTGTTATCATAAGTTTTCTTTTCAGATAAATAAGTATTCCATAGTTTACCTATAAAATAGAATAGTACGCCAGCTAAGGGCATAGATATTACAAGTTGCTTAATTAAAAATTCTTCCATTTTTATTAATTTATTTATTTAGGGTCGTATTCAATATGTATATGGTCTTTTTCAACAACAACATCGTATTCATCGCCAAGAGCCTTTTGAAGTTCTTTGCCTAATACATATTTATCAACTTTGATATTCCAAATACGTATATCAAATGCTTTGCCGACATAATGCAAACTATGCTTTCCATGTTTACTATCTCGGACAGAAGTAATAACTAAATCGCTACCATGTGCTTCATATATTTGAGCTACAATTGCGATTGCTGAATAAACCTTATGATGAACATCATTTAGGTTTACAGATTTACTTTTTAAATATATCATTTTGTTATCGGTTTAAATTGTTCATTTTATTGAATATACAATATTATTTGATGTTTATTACATATTATGCAATAGTTATATAAAAAGGGCTATATCATATAAATATAGCCCTAAAATTCAAGTTTTAATATGAATATTAAATATCCCCGATAGGAGAGGGAAGATAGCCATTTTTGACTTCCTCTATTCGTTTAGGTGTACTATAAACATTACTATAATCTTCATTTGCATATGCGTTTAGCCATCTGGTTATAGTATCTGTTTCATCTGGCAAGGTTCTAACCGGAACACCATTCTCAATTTGATATTCAGCTATTGGTATTAAGCACTTATCATCTTTTATTAATTTTCTATGATTATCCATTGGTGCAGTTAGTTTATCCAGTGCAACTTCAATCCAAATTTCATAGTTTGGTTTCAACTGATGTATAACTATAGAATTATCCATTAACATTTTTAAGTCCAGCTCTGCTATAAAATTTGGTTGAATAACTCTTGTTAAAACATCGTCAATAAGTTCGTTATGAAATGGTAAACCAAATAGTAAGGTTTTATTCCATAAATTTATAAAGTTAGTATCATCAATAAATTTATCAACAGGTACTAATATTTCAAATACTGCATCGTTTGTTATAATTACTCTATCCATTGTTTAATTAGTTTTATGATTATGTTTAAATATATTTTTTAACCAAGAAGATTTAGGTTTGGTAGATATAGTATCTACTCCCTCTCCTATTGGGGTTCTTACGCCATCTTGTTGCATCTGCATATGATTAGTTAAATCAATAGCTGCACTACCTTTTGTAGTTTTAATTTTATCAATCTTATTTACAATTTCAGTTGTGTTCTTATTAATAGCATTATTAACAATTTCTTCATAATGCTTCATAATAATATATGTATTTAGTGCCATAAGTAGCCCTATTATAATAATGTATATTATATTCTCTATTAAGTTTTTAATGTTTATCATAATTCATATATTTATTCGTTTGTATTATTGTTCCATTCAGCATCTGAACCATCAGCTAATCGAGGGTTATGAAAATCAAATTGTAAGAAATATACACCTCCGTCATAACTGTCATAATCTCTAAAAAGCCTACCAAAAAACATAGCACTTTCTTTAATAGGGTTACCAGCGTTAGTGGTAGTAATTTTAGGAAATATTGCTACTTTGTGCTTATTATTATGATATGGTTCTGCTCCTCCTATGTAATCTAATGCTATAGTTCTAGTAGGAGGTATTTCTTCGCCTATATTAAACAAAGCATATTCTAATTTAAATACCGGTAAATCAGCTTCTGTAGGTGCTTCATTCTCAAGCACAATATGAAAATGCGACGGTAAACCAAAATTATAATCTAAACCGTGCTCTATCTGACGAGTTAGATTGATTTGTTGTTGTTTACCTTTCTCAAAAAACAAAGCTTTAACTCCCCCAATAGCACTGTTACCGTTCCCAATACCGCCATCTTCCCAGCTATAATGAGTACCTGTAATTTCACCATGATTAGCATTTGTTGAACTATCTGCAAAAGTTGTTCCACTATTATCATTAAAATGATACCAAAATACAACAGTTGAATCATCTACTGGTGTAGTGCCGTCTGTGGTAATTTTAGTATCTCTACCTTCTCCATTATTCCAAAGTTCATTTCTTTGGTCGTTATTAACATAAAAATTATATAACACTAATTCTTCTATTGCAACATCACCGTGCCACCAAGCATTAGTTTTAGTTCCTCTTGCACCAATGTTCCAACTATCAGCCCAATCAGAATTTAAAGCACTATAATTAGTATTATATTGTTTACGACTGTTATTAACAAAGGTTTGAACTTTTTTATTTCCGCCCCAACTATTAGTAACACGAATAAGTACATGATACCATTGACCATAAACTATGTTTGAAATAAGAGTTTTATAGTCTTCGTTACCGAATTTTAAACGAAGATTATCGTTATAATCAATATCAAAACTAAGATTTCCTTCTAGGGTCAATATACCACTTCCTTGTTGTAATGGTTTAAACCAAAATGATAAAGTCCAGTCTGGAAGATTACTATTAATAATATCATTAGCTGTAGTTTTATCAAAATGACCCCATGTATCCTCATCATCACCGTTATTAAATTGTAGGTACTTAGCTGAAGATGTGTTTGCACTCTTAGTTAATATTCTCCACATTGGCGGATTAGGGTTATCCGTATCTACAACTCCAAGTGGTACTTGACTATCGTTAAATTGTCTTGCTATACCTGAACTGTGTACGCCTCTTTCGTCAATTGTTACTTCACCGTTTGCAGTTCCTATACGTGCCTTTGCAAAATAAGGAGGCAACCCTATGTTTTTAAGTAATTTTGAAATCTTGTTATAATTCATAATTTGATTGTTTAAATGTGTATTTGTTTAACATAATAAATAATTACCATCGTCGTCAGTTAAAATATCGCCATAGTCATTAGTACAAAAAACAATATTGTCATTTGTTTTAGCATAACATCGCATAATTCTATTTTTCTCCGCAGTTGTTTTTGCTTGATTATACCATAGTCCGTCTCTTAATTCTTTATCCTTATCGACAATATTCCAAAAGATTGTATTTGTACCAATATCGGCTAATTCTTGAATTGTTAAGTGCTTTGGTGTAACATTTGCTGTTCCAACATCATTGAAATATTTATCTGCATCTGGTAACGCCAGTAGTTCCGTACATATTGGTTGAGCATACTTACTTCCTCCGTTAATACCATTTTCAACAGGTGGATTGGTTAGCTCATTGCCTAGTACGTCTTTACCATGATTAAGATTAGATGCAGGTATAATTACGTCATCAATATCGTCATATGTAAATCCTCTATTCTCAGCATCAAAAAATACATCTTGCTCAACCCAGCTATTAGCATCTATTGTACCTTCAATAGTATATTCTGCATTATCATTTACGTTATATATTTTATTGCCATTTCCGGCTATAAACGGAAATCGTTTAGTTATATTATTATATCCAATTTCAGCAGTGTATAAATCTGAATTGAAAGGCCAATATCCATCTATAATATAATCTCCTATTCTAATAGCAACATTAGGCGTTTGTCTAATAACATCATTCAGGGTAACTGTTTTAGTAACACCATTAAGTATTGCAGTACATACTTGATTTGTATGCGTAAATGTTAAATCGCAAACTGTATTATCGGCAAGTGGCGGGAAAGATATAGTCTTGTAATGAGATTCGTCATCAAAGACATAAATATATAGTTGATTAGATGAATTAAAGACCACGTCTATAATCCTAGCTGTTGTTGAACCGCCCCCTATGTGAACTAGTTCTTGATTTGAATCTTTATGATGTAATTTAAATTTTAATTTAACATTAAAGTCGTCTGATGTTCTAGCCACAATTGGCAATTTAACAACATTATCAGACCCGTTGAAATGAAAACCATAAGCATCAACAAAATCAGCATTTAGTTTTGCACTACCTTTATAAACTACATCAGCAGATATAACAGGCTGTCCGTTATCTAATGGTATAACTAAGTTAGGTTGGCTATTTAATACCCCATATCCCATCTTATTAGCCACACTTGTATCATTAGGCTTACGTGTATCTATTACCCAATTATTTGATATAGTTCCGCCAAAAGTATGAATAACACCTGCTGCATTAGTTAGTATTTTATTTGTGTCGTAAAACTCTCTTTGTTCTAAATTACAAGTTGTACCATTAATTCTATAAGCAAATATTCTACCGGTATGGGTAGTAAGCACTTGTTTATTACTATCTAAAGTTGTAGATTGCCAAGATAAACTTTCATCTACATATTCAAATGTATCTCCTGCTGCTGCCTCATCACATTGAATATAATTATCACTTCCATTAAATTCTAGTGCATAAGGTTTAATTATTTCTCTTTCTTGTTTACCTATATAGTCTACAAGATTATTATCGTTTGTAGTTACCAAAGCCTGACGTAAATCAGACTTTGGGTAACATAATGTATTAGCTTTATCAATATACTTGTTATAGCTATTACATTGACTATTTATAGTACGTAGCATAATTATTTACTTAAAAATAGTTGTGCGTTAGGTACTGTAGTATCAGTATCAAATATTTTAATAACCTCTGTACAAGTAGCTTTAAGCTTCCAAGCAGAAATTACATTAACTGTGCCATCAGGATACATTAATTTAACTGTTGCATCATCGTCAGCATCAGCATGTACAAAAAGTAATACTGATTCGTCTAAACGAACTTCAACATCATCGTTTTTAATATCTGCTAAATTTATCTCACCTACGCTATGTATTTTAGCTCTATTTCCAGATTGAGATAAAATAAAGGTTCTAACTATTGTTTTAAAACCTTTAATTGTTTTGTCATAAACTTTAATCATAATCGTTAATTTAGTTAATTATTTAATTGTTTAATAGCAGAGTCTAATAAGTTATAAACATATATATTATCACACTCAAAATTCTTTATAGTTTGGGTCAAATCATGTTCTTTAACCCAATCTCTAAAATTAGATACCGTTATATCATATTTGTTATATAATATAAATAAATTAAGTAATTCCATAACGGCTTGTATTTTAGTATCAATGTACCACTTATCACTATATCCATCAAGATGTAGTTCTGTAAGGGTCTGGCGAATTGATGCTGAAATTCTAGAATACAAGTGATTTACAAATGCTAATTCGTAGTTTTCTGCAAATGTATTATCAATTGTATCGGGAAGTTCAACAAAGTTATATATAGCATTCATTTATTTACAGTTTAAATTTCGTTTGAAATAACCTTGACAATTATCACAAATATTGTCTAATACTTGTAATACATTATTGATATCTATGATAACATTGCTATCTAATATAGGTATAAGATTAGAATAGTTAATCATTGAATTTGATTGTTTAGCCAATAGTTGATATAACATATTCCTAAATGTAACAAACATATTAAAATCCTTGTATATATTCATACGACAATTATCATCTTCGCATGGTAAACAAGATATGGTTTTAATTAGATTTAACATGCAATCATTGTACTTGCAAACAGATAAAAAACTATATTTAGTTTCATTTATTGTTATTTCATATAAACCAACCTCACTAAGATTAATTACAGTATTCTGTTCTTCGGTTGTAGTATGAATGGTCAAAGGATAGTTTTCAACTTGTACTAATTCATTTGTTTCAAAGTCATACCTTTTAATGTCCACAACCACTGTGTTTTCATCATTTGTAGCAGTTGTGGTTATCGTAAAAGAACTGCAATCAACATGAGTTATAGTAAATAATATATCATTTGCCACATCAACATATACAGTTTGCTCTAATAAAGGCTCTGCTTTAATATAACCAACTGTTTCGGAATTATAAGGTAGATTACCAGTATATAACAATCCTGTTTTTACATAGTACCACCCTATCGTTATATCTGATAACACGGGTATATAAAAATCAACATCTACTTGTGCTTCTGTAGTAGCTTCACAAAGAGCTTCATGACAGGTATAGTTATGTGTAACAGAACTAGGTTGTATTATTCTATATTCATTTTCATCACCGCCAATATCTGAAAAATCAGATTGACACTCAATACCTAATGTTAATTGCGAGTATCGTTTAACTGTACTTATAGCATCTGTTTCGCCTAGTCCATTTTTCAGTTTAAAGTCAATGAAATCATTAAATTCATATCTATATATACCATCATCAGGAAGTATATAAGTAAATTCAAAATTATCTGGTTGAAAATCAATACGGGATTGTGCACCAAAAGCACTCCATTGCCAACTATACCACCAGTGTTTAAAATTAGCACCCTGAATACGAGTAAATGTACCAGTTAGCTCATTGAATTTATAAATTACATATTCTGATATTAAACCTTGAATATTAAGTACTTCGTTGTCATTAATCCAAAGTTTACTAACAGGTGTTAAGTCTACAAAGGTTTTAAGTACAGCTACATCATCGGTTACAAGTACTTCATCTAATTCTTGATTATTTATAGTATGAGTAATAATTGGTTTATATACAAGTTCTTTTGCCTGAACAGCACTATACGTCATTGGTTTATCATCTGCTGTCGCAACCCCTCGTATTATAGTTAGTTCGCCAGCAATGTTTTCAATCACATCTGGTGTTGTATAAACATTTACGTTATTAGAACTATCTATGATTTTATATGTATTAACATATTCTGGTCTACCGTATTCATTGGATAAACCATCATATATTTTAACAGTATTTGTCTGAGGGTCTCTAAGAACAATCATTCGGGGTGTTAAACCATAACGATAATCATTAACAATTAAGTTATTTTGGTCATCGTATATTTGCTTTGGAATAAGAGATATTATAAATTCTGGGTTAGAAGTAACAGTTGTATCTGTAATACCGCTTGGTCGTAACATTGGTGTTAAAGACACAGGGTCAATTCTAACAATAGGATTTGCATATTCTCTATCTTGAGCTATTAAATCACCATTGGTTAAACCTGTAATATCACCATTTGAAGCATTAGAATACTGTAGGTTAATGCCTGTATCGTAACTATATAATTCAAATGTATTTTGATAATAATAATAACCCGGTAATTCAAACTTTAGTTCAAATTGAAATTTAGATGCAACCGGAACACTACCTAGTTGTAATTCTATAGTTGCATTGTTAGCATTTTGATACAATAACTTAAAGGCTACATTTACATGCTCTTTAGTAATATCTGCTAACCTAAAAGTACTTCCGTCAAGATTTGCAACAACATCATTGATTATGGTTGCACCGTTTTGTCTAATTCGGATATTTAAATCATTTACGTTTGCACCGGCATAATCGGTATCTAGTAAACGTTGTCGTTCAAGTACTACATTTATTCTTACTTTCATTGTATATTAATTTTAATAAAAAAGGGCTCTCATAATTAATACGAGAACCCCATTTTCATTATGAGTAAAACAGTAACAAAAAATCTAATGGTTAATATGCAGACATTATTGCATCAAGTTCTGTTAGTGCAGTACAACCATCTGGTATCCACACTTGTACTTCTTGTTGATAAGTAGTCTTCATTGAAGGTACATTATCCCTTTGATTTTGCCAACTACGTATAAGTCTTTGATATTTAACTCCTGTTTCTACACGACTAGCTTCACTCCAAAGATTTTGACCAGCTGTGTTTCTAGTTGTATAACCAGCTTCAGCAAGTAAGTTCTTTTCATCTTTTATCATTTGCTCATCATAGTTAGCACCATGTGTATATTGAGCCGGAGTGGTATAAGTAGCAGTAAATACCCCATTAACTGATTGATATTCTAGTAAATCAGAATCTTCAAAAGTTGTTAATTTAGCCACTTCAAAATTCTGTTTTGGGTCATTGGCTACAAATTTTAAACCGGTTATATTACCACCAGCTGTAACAGTACTAACTGTAACATACTGCGAATTTGCGTTAATTTTATTAACTAACTCTGTTAATACAGTTTGATAAGTATCTGTTGCACCAGCAGTAACACTAAATGTTTCATGAGCCGGTACACGATGTCCAACTCGGTCTGGTAATATAACTTGTAACGAAAAGTCCATTCCTTCTTCAATAGCAGCTGGGAAATTAAAGCCATAGTTGGTTGAACCATCATCACCAACGAAAACTTCTTTTCCTTGTGGGTCTGCGTACTTAACGCTATTATAATCACCAATTTTACCTTCAATCATAGGAGATTTAACAATCTTATCCCCATATTTGGCAACAATTTCATATTGCTTTGGACTTAGTGTGTTCATATTAGCGGAAGTTATAATTGTCCCTGTTGCGATATCTATCGCTGCAACTGCACCATCAGCCAAATCCATAATCTGACTAACAGTTGTTATTTGACTACCTGCGTTATCCACAGCGTAATCTAATCTTTTACCTATTATTAATTGTTTCATAAAATTTTATCTTTAATTGTTAATTACTGTTTATCTGCATCTGGTTTATTCACCTTTGACTTATTTTCACTTTTGGCTTTCTTTGCTTTCTCTATTTGAGCTTTTGTTAAACCTTTTCCTGTCTTATGTAATAGCCTCATACTTAAATGTTTTTAGTGAGATTGTTCTCATTTACAATAAATTGATAATTCTCGTCTTTTAGTTTAGCTTTAATGTTTTGTGCTGTTTCCTGTACAATTAAATCCAATATACCTACTATTTCAGGCATTGTATCAGTAATATAGTTAATTAATCTTGGCTTGCGTATATAAACTAGCTCTAAATTTTGAATAATAAACTCATTATTATAGTAACCATATAGTTTATTTTCTTCTATAGTTGTTAGTACACTTTCATAATGAGTAGTATTATATTTGCTATTTAGTGCTTTGCGTAGCTCTGATGTTGAAATTAATCTATGTTCCGCTTTAACTTTTACAATGTTTTCTACGGTAGCATTTAAGATATAATATGGTATATCAATTCGCTGTGAAGCATTATTAACACCTGTATACTCAATCACAAATGAAGTACTTATTTGATATGGTTGGTGATACTGGATAATTATAGAATTAGGATAATACTCATCACCTGATTGTTCCCAATGTGCATCAAAACCTTGCTCTCTAAGTACAGATAATATATCTGCAATTAGCATAAATTTGCTTTCTTTTCTATTAAAAGCAGTATAGCCTCTTGCTGCTGCATCATACAATACAATGTTATTACCATAAAATACTTGACGTATCTTTAAATCTTGATAATAAGGTGCAGTACCGCCATCACCAAAATTAAGTACAAACATTGGTATTGTATCTGAATCTAGACTACGATTATTACAATCAACCCAAGTTTCATACTCAACGCTATCTAGATGTTTATAGTTAGCAGGAAGTACAACCCCTATCCTATTGCGTGCATAATCATAATTTGGTCGCAAGTTTAATCTGGTTTTTAAGGGTTGTAACGCATCATATGACAATTGAGTATCATCATATCCTTCAACCTTTTTACCGTCTATAATATCATCTATTACCCGGAACATTGTTTCGTTTAATAGAAAATCTTTTTCATGAGGCTTTAAGATACGATTACGATTACTTGCAAGGTAGTCTAGTGCTTCATCTAAAGCTATATGTAATTCTTTGACTGTATTATACATATTAGTAATATTTGTATATTAAAGAACCCCGATAGGAGAGGGAGAAATCATAGTTTGGTGCAACTCGGTCTAACTTAACAACCACATAACCAAGTATTACAATAGTTATAACCGCACTCGTTCCTCTGTCTTAATCGGGGTTAGTATTAACAACTACTTAAATTAGTCTAAATTGAGTTTTGTTTTCGCAATCTTATACGCTTGTGTGAATTTAGCCAATTTAGTTTTATTAGCCTCTTGTTTAAAGAAAGCTATTACATCACTCATATTATTTCCAATAATATCGTCTGTTCCGTTTTCTACTATAACTGTACTACTTGGTAATCTACGTAATATTCCGGCATCTATATAGTTTTCTATAGTTGCTTTTATATTAAGATTTTCATCTTTAATTGCATTTAAAAATTCACTTGGGTTTGCATTAACTCGTTGGTAAAGTAGTTTTTGTCGGTCAATGGCACTCATACTTGCAACTGATATACCTTCATCTGCTTTAACAAGAACACGAAGTACATTTTGAACTTTATCTTTATTTGATGCAATTTCAAAATATTTTTGTAATGCGTCAGATACAAGTTTAAATCTTGCTTCTTCGATACGTTTAGTTTCTGACTCGTCTTCTAGTACAAATGAAATATGCTTATAGTGTAAGTCTGCTGTTCGGTTTGCAACAAACTTGTTTACACGAGCTATTCTCCAAATTAAATAGTGTTCTGGGTTTTCAACTAATGCTACATCTAACATTTGGTCTTCTAGTATTTCTTCTTCTTCTTGACGTAATTTAAAGTATTCACGTTCTTGTGTTGGATTCTTGCTTACATTATTAGCATAAGTTGTTGCAATCTTTATTATTTTTTCTTCATAGGATTTTGCTAAATCGGCTGTTTTAAAAACTAAGCTTAAATTTAACTCTTTACCTGCTTGTGAAACCCTTACGCTAAAACCATCTAAATAGTTATCAACATGTTGTCCATAACGACTATCAGTAGGTTGTATTCCTATTACTTTAGGAAGTACATGTTCTAATAGTTTAGGGTTTGCTTTAATTTTGTTAATTGCAGCTATTGTTGTACCTAAAGGACGTTGTTTAATTTCAATAAACTTTGCATTCTTTTGATAATATCCACTTGTAGGTACTTTACTACGTAGTTTAATAGTTCTAATTAGTTTGTTTCCTTTAATCATTTTAAATAATGTTATTAGGTTAAATATTTAGTTTAATAAAAAATAGGGGTATGTTTCAACCCCTATCTGCATTATGGGATTAGGCAGCAGAAAGAATAAAACAGTGTTTGCCGTTTTTAATTCCAATTGAACGAGATTGTTTAACTTGG
>Ga0256837_1000865_pt1 | contig 22918 bp, 21 predicted proteins | sample 4562384metaG_FD_185976 | JGI IMG/M metagenome (GOLD analysis project Ga0256837, IMG submission 185976) | Hydrothermal vent microbial communities from Guaymas Basin, Mexico - 4561-384 | ecosystem: Environmental > Aquatic > Marine > Hydrothermal vents | place: Mexico: Guaymas Basin | collected...
ACACTGTTTCTAATATTCAAATTTCAATGGTGCCGACACGAGGATTTGAACCCCGGGCCTGCTGATTACAAATCAGCTGCTCTAGCCAACTGAGCTATGTCGGCATCGAAATTGAGTCAGAATTATAATCCTTTTTGCTTTCAATGTCAAGTGTTTTTGCTAAAAGTTTATAAAATTTCCATCTTTTAATATTTTGGCATCCCATGAACCCCTATATTGCTCTATTTCATCAGAAATCTTTTTAAAGAAAGATGGTTTAATATGATGAATATAAAGCGATAAATTACTATTTTCTAACTTTTTGAGATTTTCAAAGAGTAATTTTGGAGTCAAATGTTTCGAATTTTTTGCTAATTCTTCTAAATCACTCGAAAAAGAGCATTCTACAACTATAGTTTTTATCTTATTATCTATTGTCAATTCATCATAAAGAGTTTGCAAAGAGTAAGTATCTGCTGTTATAAGAACAGCAGATTCATCTTTTGTATAAACATAACCACAACTAGGAACAGTATGATCTGTCTTAAATGCACGTATGGATTCACCCTCTCCTATTTCATACTCTCTACCCATTTTCACTTCTGTATATGTTACAGCCATTTCATTTGAAAGGATTAAAGGTATTTTAGAGAAATCTGGCCATATTGTATTGTTTAAAAAATTCTCTTTAATTGCTTTAATAGTTTCGGGTAAGCCAATAATATTAAGAGATTTTTTTCTCATATTAAAATAATTGTCTAATATATAAGCTATATCTACTATATGATCTAAATGGGAGTGTGTCATCCAAACATTTTCTATATCTATAGAAGTAATGTCCATGGACTCTAGAAGATGTCCAGCATCAATAACATTCTTTTTATTAAGAAAAAATGAAGTCGTCCCATAGCCTTTAGATTTTGTTCCATATGCACCAAGAATTTTTATCTGCTTATCTCTTTTTGCATCTGTTTCTTCAACATACCTATCCTGAAATTTTTTTCTTACCTCTTTTATCTTTTCTAGTTCTTTAAAAAATATATCTACAAGTTGAGGATCAAAATGCCGTCCTCTCTCCTCTTTAATAAGTTTAAAGATTCTCTCATCACTCCATGCTTTTTTATAAACCCTATCACTCCCTAATGCATCAAAAACATCAGCCAATGCAGTTATACGTCCATATATATGTATATCTTCACCACTTTTTTTATTAGGATATCCCGTTCCATCCCACTTTTCATGATGCTCATAAGCAACAATTGCTGCAGCTTTTAAAAGAGGTCGCTCAGAGTGGCGAATCATCTCATAGCCCAACTTTGCATGCTCATTCATAATGAAACGCTCATTCTCATCAAAACGACCAGGCTTATTTAAAATACTATCTGGAATTGCAATTTTTCCTATATCATGCATAGGACTTGCTTGTTTTAAGAGATCTGATTCTTTCTCATCCATACCATATGCTAAAGCTAAAAGTTTTGAGTACTCTGCAACACGCTTTACATGATTACCTGTCTCCTTACTTCTACTCTCACCTATAGAACCCATTGTAAAGACTACTTCTTTTTGAGTCTCCTCTATTTCAAGAGCAAGTTTTGCAGAGACAAGTGTTTCAGCAGCATAAGTACTTGCTAGTGTTAATCTTTCTAGGTCTCTTTTATCAAATTTTTCATATGTTCCCGTATGATTTATAACTTGAAATGCCCCTACTATTTCTTCTTCATAGTTATACATTGGGATTACCATCATACTCTTTGTTTTATAGCCTGTTTTTTTATCTATTTCTTTATTAAATCGACTATCAAGGTAAACATCATCTATAACTTCTCTTCTTCCACTTACAATAGAAGCCCCTACAATTCCAGAAGCACAATCAATTTCAATTCTATCTATACCTTGTGCTACTTTCGTCCAAAGCTTCTTTTTCTCTTTATCAACTATCCAAATACTACATCTATCAGCACTTGTTAGTGCCTTACCCATATCAGCTAAAACTTCCAAAATTTCATCATAATCTTTCAAAGATGAAACCTTGGCTAAATAAATAAAAACTAGTTCGAGAATTTCACTAGCATTCAAACTACTTGCATATTTTTTCATTATAACTCCAATTATCAATTGTATTATTATACAACAACTACTTAAAAGTTAAATCTAATTTGATTTTAATCAAGAATAAAATTAATAAGTGTTAAAATTCATAAAACATCACTAAAGGTAATAAAAATGCAAAACAAACTTATCTTCTTATTTCTTTTTCCCTTATATATCTTTGCCTCCGAACAGAAGGAACATAATCCATATAAAGATGGCTTAGTATATTATCAAGAGAAAAACTTTCAACAGAGTTATGAACTATTTCATGCGATTTACCTAAAACATCTTTCAGACCTTGAATTTAACTTTCGCTTTGGTCGCAGTGCTTATGAAACAGGTCATTATGAAATGGCACTTGCAGCATTTGAACGTGTAGAGATAGTTGATACTGCAAACATCAGAAATAAACTTGAAATGGCACGAACATATTATATGCTAAAAATGTATGAAGATGCACAAATTGCTTTTAAAGATGTCTTAGCAAACCCTAATATACCAAGTAATATTAGAAAAAATATAGAATTGTCTTTATCAAGAGTTTCAAAAGTACAGCAAAAATCTTTTACCTATATAACTACCTTTATGAATATACTCTATGATTCTAATGTTAATTACGGCTCACTCGGAGATTATCAATATGGGGGCAGTAAATTGAGTAAAATAGATGAGCGTTCAGATGGTGCTGTAGAGATATATGCAAATATAAATAATATATATGATATCGGTGATAAAAATGGATTTGCAGTAAAAAATGGACTCTCTCTCTTTGCTAAAGAATACTTTACAGAAGAGGATTACAATACTGTTTATTTATCTTATACTCCAAGTTTACTTTATAGAGAAACCAAATATAGTACTGAATTAGCTTTAGGTATAGATTTATTAACACTAGGAAGAGAAAAGTATATGAACCTTTTTTCTATAAATCCATCCATGCAGTACAACCATACAATCTCTTTTAGAAGTTTACTCTATATGAAATATCAACTCAAAAAATTTCTTCAAGATTCTCAAAAAGGCTTAGATGCAAATAGATTTGAAATAGCATATGGAATTCAAAAGATTCTCTCTCCTCGCTCTTTTATTCAGTCAAATCTTTTTTTTATTAATGAAAATAAAGATAGAGACAATGAAGACAATATTTATGTTGACTTTAATGAGTACAAACTAAACCTTACTTATGCAAATCAACTCACATCTCTTTACGGTATTAATCTTTATGGACAGATGAGAGCAAGAGATTACAAGGAGTATAGTCAAGGGTTTAACTCAAAAAGAGAAGATATTGGTGCTTTAGTAAATGTTAATTTTACTTTTTCAATTATGCCTACATTAAGTGCTAATTTAAAAACAAGTTATGAATATGTTAACTCTAACCAAGATAGATTTTCATATGAAAAATATATTATTTCTGCTGGTATCAGCAAAACATTTTAAGGAATCAAAATGAAAAAACTACACTTTTTACTCATAACTTTTTTACTTTTAAGCTCTAATTTACTTGCAAACTATGTAGCAACTATTACAGCAGTAAAAGGGAAAGCACATATTCTTCGAGATAATGAAAAAACAGATGCTACACTTGGTTTAAAACTCAAACAAAAGGACTCTATATTTACAGAGGAGAACTCTAAAGTTCAAATTATTTTTGAAGATGAAACAGTTATTAGTATAGGAAAAAATAGTCATTTTTCAATAGCTGAATACCTTTTTGAAGATGAGAAAGCACCCATAGCTCGTTTTGGAATGTTTGGAGGAGCGATGAGAATAATTACTGGGAAAATTGGTAAAGTTGCACCTCAAAAATTTAGTGTAACAACAAAAACAGCTACTATTGGAATTAGGGGAACAAACTTCACTGTCACTCTTAATGATTTAGGACTTTTTAATGCTTACTGTACATATGGAGAAATTACAATATTGAGTAATAATACTATGCATAGTATTAAACAAGGTTTTTATATCTCAATATCTAAAGATAATATTGTAAAAATTAAAGAGTTTACAGCAAAAACATTAAAAGAGATGCGAAAAGAAAAATTTGGATTAATTAAAAGCAAAAAATCTTCTACAACAGCAGCAGCAGAAATTGTTCAAAATGAAAAATCAAATCACAAACAGCTTAATGTTACTATTACTGACAAAACAGATGTAGACATAAATAGTATTTCTCAAAGTAGTATGGATACCATTCAAAATGCTACTGTTACACAAACTCTTGATGAAACAATAGCTAGTTATAATGCAAAAAAAGTAATTACATATTTTGGTGAGTATGCTACTTCAGTAAATAACACAAACCTTCCCGTCAATGGCGATGTAAAACTTTCCATTGATTTTTCAAAAGATGCAGCAAGTTTAGAACTTGGTAGTTTTAATAATCCAACTTCTACAGCAAGATATGATTTTAATGATGTAAACCATAATAATGTTATAGGGGCACAAACAGATGGTAATGGAAGAGCAAATATACTCTTTTTTGGTCCTACTGGAAATGATGTAAATGGTGAATTTACATATACTGAAAATGAAAATGGTGCAGAAGGCATCTACTCAGCTCAAACATTTGAACAACTTCAGTAATTAATGTTATCAAAAACAAAGGTATTAGTAACACTTTTTTTACTAATATCGATGAGTATCTCTTCTCTCTATATCTTTCTTCCTAATCAGTTTAACTCTATAGATAATAGAATTAGAGATTTCTACTTTCTATTTAGAGGTGCAGAAAAAACTGATGAGCGTATTGTCATTGTAGATATTGATGAAAAAAGTATTCAAGCCCTGGGACAATGGCCGTGGGAAAGAGATAAACTTGCTCAAATTTTACAAAATCTTGCAAATAATGGAGCTTGGATTATTGGTCTGGATATTGTCTTTTCAGAGCAAGATAAAACATCACCAAAACTTTTTGCAGCACAGTTTGGAGCAGATGAGAGTAGTGCAGAAGATTATGATTTTATATTTGCACAAACTATTGCATCTACTCCAACTATTCTTGGATATCAATTTGATTTTGATACTACGAATGGTAATGATGCACCAGAAATCCCAGCTATATTTGTAGAAAAGCATAAACAGAAACAGGAGTTTTTACTCCAAGCAAAAGGTGTTTTAACAAACCTAAATATTATACAAAAAGCAGGATACTCTAGTGGATATATGAATAATATTCCTGATGATACAGGAATTATACGAAGTGTTCCTCTTCTTTTCAAATATGATGATATCCTTTATCCCTCGTTAGCATTTGAGATGTTTAGAATTGTATCTAATACAAAGAGAGTTACAGTAGAGTACTCTAAAGCAGGAGTAGAGTCACTTTATTTAGGAAAAGAGCGTATAAACACAGATAGATTTGCGAGACTTCACATAAACTTTCGTGGACCTTTTAAAAGCTATAAATATATTTCTGCTATAGATGTATACAATAACAGTATTGATACAAGTATGATAAATGGAAAAATTATCTTAATAGGTACATCTGCATATGGATTAATGGATCTTCGATCAACACCTATGGATAGTGTTATTGCAGGAGTGGAAGTACATGCAAATATTATAGACAACCTCTTGCATAATGATATGCTCACAAAACCTGTCCTTGAAGAACTTATTACTATAGCGGTTATATTTTTAAGTATATTTATTGTTATTTTCATTTTTTCTAAACTCTCAATAATTTATCTCTCTATTCTTTATCCTGCTTCTATATATCTTATTTTTTATGCTAATTACTATTTCCTATTTTCACACTATATTATTCTTAACACTGTGTTTCCCCTCCTCTCAATGGTACTCTCTTTAATAGCTATCTTAGGAGTAAAATATATATTTGAATTTCGATATAAAGAACTAGTCAAAAATAGCTTTTCTAAAAAAGTTTCAAAGCAGGTTATGGAAGATTTACTTTTAAATCCACAGGATACCAATCTTAGTGCAAGAGAAGTTGAAACAACTATTTATTTCTCAGATATACGTAGTTTTACCACTATTTCTGAAGAGTTGAAATCTCCTAAACGCATTACGGAATTTTTGAACTTCTATATGAATAGCATGGTTATCCCGATTGAAAAGAACCAAGGAACTATTGATAAGTTTATTGGAGATGCAATTATGGCTTACTGGAATGCTCCACTACCAGTTGATAAGCATGCAGATAAAGCTGTTATGACTGCACTCTATCAAGTTGAGCAAAGAGATAAACTTAATGAAACTATACACAGAGATTTTGGTTTTGATGTTGACTACGGTATTGGAATAAATACTGGAGATGTAGTTGTAGGAGAGATAGGCTCACAAGGTCGTTCAGACTATACTATCATCGGAGATGCTGTAAACCTTGCATCTAGACTTGAAGGGCTATGTAAGCCCTATAAGGTACGTCTAGTTATCTCTGAGTTTACGAGAGAGAAATTAACACAACCTTATGTTATACAACTTCTTGATATTGTCAAAGTAAAAGGAAAAAATGAGCCTGTGAAGATTTATGAAGTTATTGCGATGGGTAAGTCTTCTAATGAGAAAGAAAAAGAATTACAAATTTATGAAAAAGCTCACTTATTCTATATACAAGGAGAGTTTCAAACAGCCTTGGAACTTTTTAAAAAACTCCATAAAAGCTATAAAAAATACCTTTATATTCTATATCAGGAGCGATGTGAACATCTTCTAGAGATTAAACCTAAAAAGTTTGATGGGGTCTTTGAATTCACCACTAAATAGAACTTAATAAACACTAAGCTATAATATAAACATAAGGAGTTTTTTATGAATACTAAATACTTACATATAGTCATAATCATGCTGTTGACTTTTTCGCTTATTTCATGCAGTAAGGATTCAAATCAATCTATAAACCCGCAACAAACAATAAAGGGGTTGTTCATTGATGATCCTATTGATGGTTTAGCATATAAATGTTCTTCTAGTGCTACTATATTTTATACATCTACAGAAGGTGTATATGAATGTTTAGTTTGGGATCAAGTTACTTTTATGATTGATAAAACAGTTATTGGTACTGTACAAACTCAAACCGAGGCTATTACCCCATATACTCTTTTTCCTCGTGATGAAGCAGCAGCTATAAACCTTGCGCAACTTTTACAATCTCTAGATAGTGATCCTAATGATAATATCATCACTTTTGATAATACTTTAGTACAAAAGCTTCCTCAAGAAATTAATTTTAGTAGCGAAACATTTGAACAAGAAATAGAGGCTGAGCTTGAGATTACCCTTGTTAGTAAAAAACAAGCAAAAAAGAATCTTGACGAATCTATTTTAAAAGAGAGAGGAATCACAGCTCCTATCATAACAAGTACTACTGCTTCTGTAGCTGAAAACTCATATGAGGGTACAGCTGTTGGCAATGTTATTATCACTAGCGATGGGGGTTCTCCTATTACTGCATTTACTTTAAGTGGTACTGGTAGTAGTAACTTCGATATTAACCAAAGTGGCTTTATCTCTGTTGCTTCTGGAGCAAATCTCGACTTTGAAAACACTTCTACATATAGTTTAAATGCTACTGCTACAAACTCTGCAGGGACTAGTGGTTCAGTCAGTGTTATCATTAGTATTTCCGATATAGATGAAATTTTTCAAATTGCTAAACTTGATATACCTAATTCTTATGAAAAAGCTATTAGCCAATCTTCTAACTACACTGTAGTCAGTGCTCCTTACTATGACAAAACTGGTATAGTTTATTTATATAAAAGAGTTTCAGATACAAACATAAGCTTACTTGCAAACATTACAGCTCCTATCTTAGAAGAGTACAGTCATTTTGGGTATGCCCTTTCAATGGATGGGGATTACATCGCTGTTGGAGCACCACGAGAAGATACAAATGATACCGACTCGGGGAGTGTTTATATTTTTAAACGCCAATCTGATACAAATATTACTCTAGTTACTCAGCTAACTCCTTCTGATCCAGAAGCAAATGATGAGTTTGGGACTGCTGTATCTATATCGGGTGATTATATCGCTGTTGGATCTCCACAAGATAATACAAATGGTTCAAATTCTGGAACTGTTTATATATTCAAACGCTACTCTGATACTAATGTTACTCAGATAGCTAAACTGTCTACTTCAGATGCAACAGATAATGATCAATTTGGAGAAAAAATATCTATGTTTGGTAACTATATTGCTATTAGATCCCCAAAAGTAGATAACAGTACAGATACTAGCAGTATATACTTTTTTAAAAGAATCTCAGATAATAACATAAGTGAAATAGCTAAGATATCTGCTGAGGATATAGGAGCTAATCGTGAAAGCTTTGGGGTGTCACTCTCTCTGTATAATGACTATTTAGCAGTTGGAGATACTTATGGTGATAGTAGTGTATCAGAATCTGGAAGTGCTTACCTTTTTAAAAGAGTCTCTGATTCAAACATCACAACTCTAGCGAAACTTACTGCAAATGATGCCCATACTGGTTATAACTTCGGAAATTCCATCTCTTTATCTGAGCACTATATTATAGTTGGTTCAGTATATGATGAAGGCAATAATCCTAGTACAGGAAGTGCATATTTATTTCAAATCCAAGCTGATCTAAATGTATCTCAAATTTCAAAACTAACTCCTTTTGATTTAGAGGAGTATTCTGAATTTGGCTATTCTATCTCTCTTTTTAATGACTATATAGCAATTACAGGAGATGCGAAAGCTTATATTTTTAATATAAATGCTATAAGCCAACCCTATTTTTATACTAAACTTACTTATCCACTTTACAGGAAAGAGCTTTATAGAAGAGGACCTATTTTCTTCTTTGATGCAGCTTCTCCAGCAGGTGATATTAGCTATACTTCACTAGGAATAGATGGATCTCATTTTGAATTTTTAGAGAACCAGCTTACATTTCTTTCAACAGATACTACTTATACAACAAATGCTGATGCAGATTATGAAAATCCTGTTGATGATAATGAAGACAATGTATATGAACTCACCATTGCAGCAACTGATACTAACGGTAAAACGACAACAACAGACATGAGCCTTGAAATATATGATTCATATACTTTTGAAGTTGCCAGTTTTACAGGAAATGACTCTCAAGTTGATGATACTTTTGCCTCAGCTATCGCTATAGATGGGAACTACACTATTATTGGTGCACCCGGAGAGGGGAGTGATTCTTCAAATTCAGGGGCAGCTTACCTTTACAAAAAAAATCCTGACCAATCTATAACATTTATTACAAAGCTAAAATCTCCTGCAGGAGATATAAATGAAGATGATCGCTATGGGTCTAGTGTTGCTATCGATGGCAACTATATAGTAATAGGTCGACCAGAAAATGCTGACCATAACGGAAGTGCCTTTGTATATAAAAGAAATGATGATACACAATCAGGAATTACACTTATTGGAAAAATCACAGGATCAGCTGCAACAGGTAATGATAAATTTGGAAGTGTTGTTTCAATTTCAGGAGACTTTGTTACAGTTGGATCACCAAAAACAGATGAGGATGGAGGAACTGATAATGGTTTGGCCTACCTTTATCATATAAATAGCGATACAAATATAACAGAAGAAGATGTTTTATCTTCTCCAAATAGTGTAGATTATAATAACTTTGGCTTAGATATCTCGATGGATCTGAATTATATAGTTATAGGTTCTCATAAAGATAAAAATTCAAAAGGTTATGCATATCTATTTTATATAAATGATGGTTTACAAGCTAATAGTGTAGCAGATATAAATGCGACAGATGGAACTAATGGTGATGACTTCTCTTCGTCAGTTTCTATTGATGGAGACTATATAGTTATAGGAGCACCTAACAATGATACAAATGGGAGTGTGTATGTTTTCAAAAAAGATGTAGATAATAATATTGAGCAACTAGCAAAACTTCAAGGCTATGGTACCTCCAAGTATCCTCTATTTGGTTATTCAGTGTCGATAAGTAATACAACCATAGCAGTAGGTGCGATTTATGATAGTTCTGTAGTCTCATATGGAGGGAGTGTACATCTTTTTGAAATAGATACTAGTTATAATAATGTCTACCAAATTGATAAACTTACACCAAGTAATCCAACATCTAATTATAACTTTGGGTATGCAGTATCGATTAATGGCGAGAATTTAGCTATTGGGATGAAAGGGCCTATAAATGATCCCATTTATAATCCTAATTCCATCAAAGGAAATGCATATATATTTATAAAAGATCCAAATCAACCAATATACTAAAGGAAGCCAGTTGCTAAAAATACTATTTTCTCCTTCAGAGGGTAAAAACTCTGGGGGAACTGCTTTAAAACAATCTCTTTTAGGTGCACTCAATGCAAGAGATGAAATACTCAACACTTACAACAAAATAGTTCAAAGTGGGAATGAAGATGTTATTAAAAACCTTTTTGGAATAAAAAAGTTTTCTGCTTGTGAGCCCTATGTTACAGATATATTTAGTAGTGACTTAATGCCTGCAATAGAGCGCTACCAAGGAGTAGCATATGATTACCTTGAGTATAAAGAACAAGATAAACAAACACAAGAGTATCTTCAAAAAAACACTATTATCTTCTCGAACCTCTATGGTCCTATCTTTGGAGGTGATGCTATTGCTAACTATAAAGTCAAACAGGGGAACAGTATTGGAGATATATTGCCTGAAAAGTTTTATAAAGAACGCTTCTCTTACCAACTTGACCTACTTTTAGGAGATTCTGAAATACTCGATCTTCGAGCTGGTTACTATGATAAATTTTATAAAGTTACAAAACCCTACACTACACTAAAGTTTTTAAAAGATGGAAAAACTGTAAGCCACTGGGCAAAAGCTTATAGAGGCATAGTTCTTCGTGAACTTGCAAAAAATAAAATTGCATCCATAGAAGCATTTATGTCTCTTGAAATAGAAGGACTTCAGATAAAAGAGATTAAAGTCATAAAAAATAAAACTGAAATTATCTTTGATATTATCTAGATATCTTATACACTAAAGATATAAAAATAGTGTAGAATGTCACTACTATTTAATAAAGGGTATTTATGCAAGATTCACAAGCATACAAGGACAAAAAAGCATTTTTTGAGAAGATCATTACACTCTACGGACGAAATGTAGTTATAGAAGTTTTAGAGGATGAAACTATAGAGATACATAAACTCCATATGGCGGACTCTAACAAAACAGATGGTGCTATAAAAAACATACTCGCACTTGCAAAAAAAAGAGGTTTAGAAGTACACTATCATAGCAAGTCTGCACTTTCGCGTATCTCTAAAAATGCGAAACAAGATCAAGGGGTAGCAGTAGATATCATTGCAAAATCTTACTTAAATGCCAACACTATAAAAGATATGAAAAAGTTTAAGCTTATCGCCCTTGATGGTATTCAAAATCCTCAAAACTTAGGAATGATTATACGAAGCTGTGCAGCTGGAAATGTAGATGGCATTATACTTCCTAAAAAAAGTAGTGCAAAGATCTCTCCACTTGTTATAAAAGCAAGTGCTGGAACACTCTTTAGACTCCCTATTTACTACTGTAATGCTTTAGAAGATATACTCATAGACCTCAGCGATACAAAAGTGTATGCACTCTCCTCTCATGCAAAAAATACTATCTATGATATAAGAGCAAATGAGAAAAGTATCTTTATTTTAGGAAATGAGAGTGATGGGGTTTCACCTGAAGTTGAGAAACTCTGTAACGACTCTGTTAGCATCCCTATGCAAAGAGATGTAGAGTCACTTAATGTTGCAGTAACTGCTTCACTTATAGCCTTTATGCGCTAACTTACGAGGTCATTATCTCGTAAGGGCGTTTTACCTCACTTATAACCTCTAATACAGACATATGACGAGATTTACGTAAAAACTCTTTGCCATCTAAAAAGACTAAAACAGTAGGGATGGCATAGACATCAAAGTGTGGAGCTATATCTTCTTCTACAGAGATATCTACACTCTCTACAACAAACTCTTTAAAATTTGCATCGAGTGCTTCAAGTAATTTTGGCTTAAGTGCATGACAAACATTACATGTTGGTGCTGAGAAGTAAACCATCACCGCTAAATTTTCTTTTATGCTTTTTTCTATATTTTCTATTGTATTCATACTCAAATTATACAGTATAATTCCCTTATGAGTTCAATTATTTTCAGTATTTTAAGCATCTATATTTTTATTGTTATGGGTTATATAGCCAAAATGAGTTTTAAAGAGAAAATAGACGATAAAACTATTACACTTATAAATGTTTACTTTTTACAAGTTTTTCTTACTTTTTGGGGTCTACTCATTCGTCCTATAGATATTAACTTACTTTTTGCACCCTCTATCTATTTTTTCATAGTCCTTATTGTACTGCTACTCTCTGCATCTATCGCTCACTTTTTATTTAAAGAAAAAAAGGAGTACTCCATCGCGATGGTTGCTGCCATCATAGGTAACACTGGTAACCTTGGGATTCCTATAAATATTGCTATTTTTGGAGAAGAGTCTATCCCCTATACCACCATAGTAAATCTTGTAAATGTCTTTGTAGTCTACATTATTGGTGTTTACTACTACTCTCGTGGAACGTATGACGCGAAGACTTCACTTACTAACATTGTAAAGCTACCTATCCTTTGGGCAGCAATCATTGCAATACTTTTAAGTGTTTACAGAGTACCTATTCACGACTCAATTATGAAAATGCTAATGATGGGTGCCTATGCTTCAATGACCATGCAACTCTTTTTATTTGGTATCTATCTCTATGGTACTGAGATAAAAGAGATAAATAAAACACTTTTACTATGGGTAATGACTTTGAAGTTTATACTCCTTCCTCTAGTAGCCTTTATAGTTCTAAAAAACAGCAACCTTGACCCTATGATAAAAGGCATCATCTTTATAGAACTACTTATGCCACTAGCAGTTGCAAATGTAAATCTAGCATCACTTTATGAGTGCAAACCAAGACTTGTAACCGCACTTGTCTTTATCTCTTCCTCTCTCTTCTTAGGAATTATATTTGTGGGAGTTAAACTCTTAAAATATCTATAGTACACCCTTTCATCTAGCTACAGACCCTATTTTTTCCACTGTTTTTTGCATGATATAGAGCTTCATCTGCTTTATTGATGGCAACCTTTATATCTACATCATTTTTAGTATCTACCTCAGAGACACCTAAACTCAAAGTAAAAAAGAAAACCTCTTCTTTATCACTCACTATACGAATATATGAACTCTCTTCTCTTATTTTTTCAGCTAAAGTCAGTGCACTTTTTAAGTCAGTTTTGGAGAGAAGTACGATAAATTCTTCCCCTCCATACCTACACACTACATCACCCTCTCGACTTATCTCTTTAAGTTTTGCTGCTAATTTTACAAGTACCTCATCACCAACTGTATGTCCATAGGTGTCATTTACCTTTTTAAAGGAGTCTATATCCATCATAATGATACTTAAGTTCTCATGCATTTTTTTTGAGACATTCAAAATATCTTTGGCAGAAGTATTAAAATACCTTCTATTATAGAGTGTTGTTAAAGGATCAGTGATAGAAAGAAGTTTCAGTTCATCCTGAGATTTTTTCATCTCTTCGAGTATATTAATTCTGTAGGATAAGATAAACCCTAACATTAAAGCCTCAAGCATAATCCCAATTCCAACAGAATGACTAGTGATGTAATTAAACTCAATCAGACCTTTATAATAAAGTATAGCAATAGCATTAAAAAATATAAAAAAGAGATGTCCAATTAAAAAGTATTTTGCTAAAGGGTTCTGTTTCATATATAAGGAGATACTGACAACTAATGTTATTAGTATCATTAAGCCAGCAAGGGAACTTGAGTACTTTAATGCTCCTAAAATATCATATAGACCATAAAAAGCATCCATACTTATAAGAATCAGAATAAAAAGAAGTGCCTTATGCTCATTTTTATACTCCTCTTTAGTATTAAATATAGTCATAAGAAACAGTAGTAAAAAAATTGGCATAGTCATTAAAGAGATGTGAAGTTTAAAAATACCCATCCCATATAACTCAAACACATTTGCTAACAAGCCATAAGAGAGTGTTAGCCAAATAGATGCAGAGAGAAGATATAAAGAGTAGTATATATTCTCTTTTGTGCGTGAAACTATAAATATTATAAAATTGTAAATTGCTAGAGAAAAAAGAATACCAAATAAAATGGCTATGTCATTATCTGAACTCAATAGTGCTCGTTTGGAGTTCTCAGCATCAAAAATTTCAAGGCTAAACCATTGATGAGTATATGAAACAGTTTTTATATAGAGTGTTCGTGTCTCAAATGCAGGCAGATCAAATACGAAAATAGCACTTGCTCCATATAAAGTAGCTTTTGGAAGTGTTTTATCAAAGTCAATTTTAATAGTTTTCAGAGTTTTATTCTCTTGTGTAACATAAAACTCTATCGCTTTTACATGGTATGCATAAGGATGATGAATAAAAAGTTTTTTATCTAACTTTGATTTACTGCTAATAATGATTTTAGACCATGTAATTTTGGCTTTTGTACCAAGTGAGAGCTTATTTTTCGAGTCTATAAAATTCTCTTTTTTTACCTTTTCTAAAGGAAGTCTACCTGTAATATCTATAAAATAACCCATAGTAAAGTTTTCTATTTTTACAGGAGTATCATCTATAAAAATATCTCCTTGAGCAAAAGTAGATGTTGAGAAAAAGAGGAAAATAAGCATCAAAATATTTTTCACTCACTTCACCTTATCCAATCAAAAAACATTTAATGACTTTTTATTTATTATAACATTTAAATGAGAGATATTGCCTAAAGAGTTACATGTTGAGAAGCAATCTTACGAATCCAATCATTAAATTTCACATCATTTTTTATGCAATAAGCTGCGAAAGTTTTTAACTCTTCGGGGGTAAGCATTAACTCAACCTCAACTAGTTTTGAATCTTCCCCTTTAAGCATCTCTATACTCTTAAATACTTCGCTCATGATGAACAACTTAATTTTATATTTTTACTCTCCATTGGTGCTAGTTTACAAAGGTACTCTAACTCTGGATGTTCCTCAAATGGAGAATATGCAACTTTAAGTAAATCATCTATCATACTAAAGTCATGTTTTTCAGCTTTTTCTATAGCCTCTTGCAATATATGGTTTTTCAGTATGTACTTTGGATTTACACTAAGCATCTTTTTATGGCGTTCTTCGGGTAAGAGAGTCTCTTTTTTTAAACGATTAACATAAAAATCCAACCACTCTTCAAGATTTGTTCTATAAACACAGAGCTCTAATAACTCTCTTTTATCTCCATCAAAATGAGAGAGCTTTCTAAAAAAAAGTGTATAGTCTATGGTTGCAGACTCTAAAGCTCCAAGCATCCATTGGAAAAGTTCTCTATCATTTTCATCTTCTTCCTCAAGTCCCATCTTTGCATACATTATCTCCGAGTAAACTACTTCATAGGTAGATCCATAAATATCATCAAGTATCTGTAATGCTAAATCATAGCTTATTATGGGCGAAAGTGCACGAGCGAGCATTGTTAAATTCCAATGCCCTATTCCCGGTTGATTTTTAAAAGAGTATCTTCCATCTCTATCGGTATGGTTACAGATATAATCCTTCTCATAGTCATCTAAAAATGCGAAAGGTCCATAGTCTATGGTTCTTCCATCTATGGACATATTATCTGTATTCATTACACCATGGTTAAAGCCAACACTCTGCCAAGAAGCTATTGTTGTTGCTGTGTTTTTTACTATTTCTGCATACATCTTAAGATATAGATCTTCTTGCTCTTTTAAATGCGAAAAACTCTCCTCTATCACATAATCAGCTAACTCTTGAAGCTTCCCATGTTCTCCAGTCGCATTAAAGTACTCGAAAGTTCCAAAGCGAACCCATGTTGGTGAAAGCCTAAGTACTATTGCCCCTTTCTCCCATCTCTCACGTGCCACATTTGTATCACTCCCTATAAGCGCTAAGGCTCTTGAAGTAGTTATACCTAGCCCATGCATAGCTTCACTCATAAGATACTCTCGTATACTTGAGCGAAGAACAGCTCTCCCATCACCTTGACGTGAGTAGAGTGTAATACCTGAGCCTTTCAGTTGTAGATTTTGTCCATTTACTTTACCAAGATTTATAGCACGACCATCTCCTAAACGAGGAACAAAGTGTCCAAACTGATGCCCAGCATAACACATCGAAAAAGTCTCACTTCCCTCTAGTCGCTCTTTTCCGTTTACAATATTTAAAAGTTTTTCATCAAGCATCAAATCTTCATCAACTCCAAGAAGCTCTGCTGCACTTTGTGAAACTGAAATAAGAAAAGGTTTCTCTAAAGGTGCTGGTTCCACTCTGTCAAAAAAGAGAGCGGGTAGTTTTAAGTAAGGTGTCTGTAATTTTAGGTTTGAAAATTTCATAAACAGTTTTTATCATCTAAAGAATTAAAACTTCCTACAATATTTTCACCTCTTAATTTTTAGAGTTTGTATTAAGAAAAAAAGATTAAAATCCACTTATGAATAAAAACTTACAAACTCTACTCCACTCTTAAAAGAGTCACTTGACTTTATCTGGGGAAAAAAGTTTTCAGGACTCTATTTATCGCGTGTTAAATTCTCTCTCCCTTACTTTATTTTTTCCATAATGCTATCAACAGTGAAACCAAACTTCTCAAAAAGTTGTCCTGCTGGAGCTGATGCACCAAATGTATCCATTGCGATTACAGTATCTGCTAATCTGTACCACTCTAAACCACGAGCTGCTTCAATAGCTACAGTTTTCGTATCTTCTTTGATGATAGAGTTCATATAAGCAGCATCTTGTTCAATGAAAAGATCATAACAAGGAACTGAAACAACATTTACTGGTACATCTATAGAGTTTAATTTCTCTTTTACTGAGAGTGCTAGTTCTACTTCAGAACCTGAAGCCATAAGAGTAATCACTGCATTTTCATCAGATGCTAAAAGGTAAGCACCTCTGCTTGCTTCACCTACTACTGCTTTTGGAAGCACAGAGAGATTTTGACGAGAACATACAAATGCAGATGGAGATTTTTTCATCTCTAAGGCAGTTTTCCATGCCTCTACATTTTCCGCACCATCCGCTGGACGCCATACATAAAAGTTAGGAAGTGCACGGAATTGAGATAAGTGCTCAATAGGTTGGTGTGTAGGACCATCTTCACCTACACCGATGCTATCATGAGTCCAAACATAGAAATTTTGGATTCCAGTAAGTGCTGCGATACGTGCAGCTGGTTTTAAGTAGTCTGAGAAAACAAAGAATGTTGCAGAGAAAGGTAGTAGTGGACCATAAAGAGCCATAGCATTTACTATAGAAGCCATAGCATGTTCACGAATACCAAAGTAGATATTTCTACCCTTAGGATAAACACCCATATCATTTAGATTTGTTTTGTTAGATGGACTAAGATCTGCTGAACCACCTAAGAAAGATGGAATCCCTCTAGCAATTGCATTTAAAATCTTACCATTTGTTCCACGAGTCGCTTCAGCTTTCTCAAATGTAGGCCAAGCAATACGAGAGAAATCTGGATTTTCTAATGCTGAAAGAGCCTCATTTTGCTCCATAAGTGGCAATGTTTTTTGTCTATGAATCCACTCACGCTCTAGTAAATCACCATGCTCAATAGCACATCTAAAACGAGCTAAAATATCTTCAGGAACAAAGAACTTCTTAGCAGGATCAAATCCAGCATCAGTTTTTGCTTGTGCTATAACATCATCACCTAGTGGTGCACCGTGAGCATGGTGTGAACCCTCTAACGCACCAGCACCTTTAGCAATGATAGTGTTGGCAATAATAAGTGTCGGTTTAGAGTTATCTTTTGCATGTACAATAGCATCATTAATCTCATCGAAGTCATGACCATCACACTCTAAAACATCCCACTCTTGTGCTTCAAAACGCATACGAATGTTTTCAGAAATACTCAAATCAGTAGAACCCTCAATAGTAATACGATTTGAATCATAGATAAGAATTAAGTTGTCAAGTTTATTATGACCAGCGATAGAAGCCGCTTCATAGCTTATGCCCTCTTCTAAATCTCCATCACCACAAAGACAGTAAACATGATGGTCAATTAAATCAGCTGTATCAGAATTCACTTGTGCACCAACAAACTTACTTGCCATTGCAAAACCAACAGCATTCGCCACACCTTGACCAAGAGGACCAGTTGTAATCTCAATACCTTTTGTATGACCATACTCAGGATGCCCTGGAGTCAAAGAGTCTAATTGACGGAAGTTTTTGAGATCATCTATCTCTAAACCATATCCCCAAAGATAATAAAGAGAGTAGATAAGACCTGTAGCATGTCCACCTGAGAAAACTAATCTATCACGGTTTAACCAGTCAGGATTTTTAGGATTATGGTTTAAGTGTTCACTTAAAATAACTGCAATATCTGCAAGACCCATCGGTGCACCAGGGTGTCCTGAGGCGGCGGTTTGAACCATATCGGCTGCTAAAAATCTAATACTATCTGCCATTCTTTGACGTGTTTGATTCATCTGATTATTTCCTGTTTTAGTTTTATTTATGTCGGTTTATATACTTACTTAACAACGAGGACAACTCATGCTGTAAGCTCTCATCGAAGTTAATCATCTCTGTTATTAACTCATTGGCAATTTCATTTGCTTGTTTCATGCTCTCATCAAGTCCTAAAATAGTCACGAAACTATTTTTATCTTCATCATTGTTTGTAAGCTTTCCCGCCTCTTCACTACTCTGTGTAACATCCAGTATATCATCTTGAATCTGAAAAAGTACTCCAAGTTTTATACCAAAGTCATAAAGTTTTTCTGCCACATCTTCTCGACCAACTATAATAGCACCCATCTTCATAGAAGCTGCTATAAGTTTTGCTGTCTTATTTGTATGAAGCAGTTTTATATCTTCTACTTTAAGTGGTTTGTTCTCAAAGTAACAATCTATTGCTTGACCAAGTACCATACCATTAATGCCACCATTACTTGCTAACTCTCGTATGAGTTTTACACGAGTAGCATCTGAAAATGGTGCATTTGATAAAACTTCAAACGAGTAAGTATTTAAAGCATCACCAACTAATATAGCTGTCACTTCATCAAAACTCATATGAAGTGTAGGTTTGCCGCGTCTAAGTGGTGAGTCATCCATAGCAGGCAAGTCATCGTGAATAAGTGAATATGTATGTAGTAGTTCAATTGCATATGCAGCATGTCTAGCAGAGTCAACTAAAAGGGGGTTATAAGCTTTTACTACACCAAGTAAAAGTGCAGGACGAAATCGCTTGCCACCAGCGACAAGCATATTTTGTAAAGCATCTTCATAGGTAGGGTGGATACTCTTAGATGTTGGTAAGTTATCTAGTAAAAATTGCTCAAAGTTTTGCATATGAAATTGTAGTACTTTTCTACTTAATGTTTACAAAAAATTGGAATTTTCTTCGTTCAAAAAGTAAGCTTGTGAAATCTTTAAACTTCTCTATATACCGTAAGAGTTCCTCTTGGTTTTTTACTGTTGTTCCATTCACTTGTAAAAGTTTATCTCCTAATAACAAGCCATATAATTTGTATTTTTTTGAAAGTTTTACTATATGCAATTTTTTATCAAAATAGATGCCTTTTTGCTCTAAAAAAGTATCGCTAATGTTTCCACCGCCATAACGTTTACTCGCTTTTACTTTCAATGTAAGAAATTTTCCATTACGTTTAATTTTTATTGTATGAGTTGAACCAACTTTTGAAAAAAGAATATCTCTTGCAAATGTAGATGCTGCTTTTACTCTCTTACCATTATGAAGTACTATACAGTCTCCCTTTTGAAATGGATTATTTTTAAGATAGGGATTAGATGCAGAGACAAAAACAAGACCTTTTTCATTTTTTACACGAATTCCAATATCGCTATAAACTACAGGTACTTTAGATAAAAATCTTCGTATATACTCTTTTTGTATAATACCTTGACTTGTTGCTATACCCTCTAGTGAACAGCAACTGCTTGTTATGAGTGCAGGTCTTTTCACTTTTGCATTATAATGTGCAAGTCTATTTAAACCAATCTGATTTGCAAGGATCTTTCCTTCTTTAGCAATTTTCTCATTCACGATAGCAGTTCCAAGTTGTAAGCGCATATTTACATCAAAAGGGTATGGAAACTTTTTTCTATCTTCAATGAGATAAAGAGACAAAAAAGGATCATATTTTAAGATTTTAGCATCTGGTTTTATTTGAGAATAGACAAGAAGTTTATGCTTTGCAACTGGAATATAAAGAGAATTATTTTGAATTGTATGAGAATCTTTTATCTTAGATATACAGGAGTTATAGCCACCCTGACAAGCAAAACTATTAAGAAAGAGAAGAGTAAATAAAGTAAATAGGCGAAACACCTATTTAACTCCACCAAAAGGATTACCCATATTTCCGAGCATTCCCATGGCACTCTGCTGCTGGTTCTGTTGTACCATTTTATTTGCATCGTTAATGGCACCGATAAGCAAAATCTGGAGCATATCTTTATCTGTTAAAGTTGTGTCATCAATGATTAGGTCTATTACTTCACCATTTCCATTTACACTCAACGAAACAAGACCACCACCAGCTCTCACTGTATATGTTTTATTTGCAAGCTCACTTTTAAGTTTTTCAGCATTCTCTTGCATACCCTCAAGCATCTTACCCATTTCGCCCATATTAAACATAATTTATATCGACTCCGCTATAGTTTCAATGTCATTGTTTTCATCTAAAATAACAACTTTTGGCTCATATGTTTCAAGCTCTTTTTCATCATAAGTTGCATATGCAACAATGATTACTTTATCACCTGGATGTACTTTACGAGCAGCTGCACCATTTAAACAGATATCACGTTTACCACGTTCACCTAAAATGATGTAAGTCGTAAAACGCTCGCCATTATTTACATTAAGAATTTCAACCTTTTGTCCAACTCTCATCTTAGCAGCTTCTAAAAGCTCCTCATCTATAGTAATAGAACCAACATAATTAAGGTTAGCATCTGTAACTGTAGCACGATGGATTTTGCTGTACAACATATCTATTAACATAAAACTTCCTATCTACCCATTTGCTTTTTCATATCAGCAGGAGAGATTGCATCACCCCACATCGCTTCATCTATAACATACTCTTCAACCACTGTACCACCAATAATATGTTCAGTAATAATACGATCAATTTTATCTTTAGTAAGTCCAGCATACATAGTATGCCCTGGTTCTACAAGCATAATTGGTCCAGCACTACAACGGTTCATACAAGATGTACGAATTGGCTGAACTGTTCCCATAATTCCCTCTGTCATTAGCTTACTAGCTAAGTGTTGAAAAAGGTCTTGAGTATCTGGTCTCACACATGATGGTTTTGGCATACCTGGGGGAGCCGACTGCTCACATTTCATTATATAAAAAGCTGGTTGAGGGATTTGTTGCATTTGCATAAAAGAATCTTCCTTATTTTTTTTGAAATTATATCAAAATAATAGGCTCGTTTTCTGTATCTCTAAAATAAGTTTAAATTTTTAAGTTTATTAGTAACTATTTTGATATAATTTCTTCTATTATATTATAAGTATATTAAATCAAGGATACTCAAAAGTGAAACAACTCTTACTCATTTTACTCTTCATCCCCTCTTTATATGCCGATGCAAAAGTTTACATTGGTCTTGGTGGTGGTGGTTTTAGCGAAAGCTTTCACCAAATAGATGCCTCAAGTTCTTCAGAAATGGCTAGTGTCAAAGTTGGCTATGGAGATAGAAAAGCATATGCTGTAGAGTTCTCAATCGATTATTATAAAAATAGTTCTAAAATTTTCTCATCTTCAAATGATACTACAACAGATGGTAATAAAATTGGTTTTAATATCAATCTTATGAAATCCTTTGACTTTAATATTTATGTATTACCCTACATAAAAGTTGGTTTCGGAACTGGATACTTAGATATACAAAGAGAGTTACAAGATCGCCTTACTTATGGTTCTTTTCAAGGTTCTCTTGGAGTATTTCTTCCACTTAATGATCATTTTGATTTTGAAGTTGCTTACGAAGTAAGAGAAAACACTTATGAAGCCATAGATACGATTGATACTAAGACTGCTTACAAGTCGACAACTCACTTAGCCTATGTTGGCGTTAATTATAGATTTTAGGATATTAAAACTTATGAAACTATCACATTTTTCCCTTGCTCTACTTACAACTTTTTTTATCTCTTGTGGTGATAATACAGAATCAACACCTATCATTGATGTTCAATCTATTACTATTAATGAAAATAATATCTCTCTTTATGCAACAGATATAGCCATTCCTCTTACTGCAGAAGTAACATATAATGATGCAACTCAAAGAGATATTAGCAGTAAAGTATCTTGGAGTAGTTCAGATATATATAAATTAGTAACAACACTAAGTACAGATGCAGTACTAGTAACACCTACAACAAATGGAGGTGATCTTAATATTACTATTGACTATAAAGAGACATTTACAGATACAAAAAGTATACATATAAAAGAGCTAATCTCTCTAAACTACAGCGATATTAATATAAGTGATATAGGGACACCCCAAACCATCTACATAACTGGAAACTTTGAGAACAATGAGACAAATGTTTCTTTACTTGGAAATCTTTACTGGACAGTCGATACGAATGCAACGATTACGGAGACGAACTCTTCACAAATCACACTTACTATTGATCAAAATACTAGTTCAATACTACTGAGTGGTCGTCTATTTCCAGATACAGAGAGTGAGGTTGACTTTAATAACACTTTTTATTAAAAGTGTT
>Ga0256837_1000867_pt1 | contig 22894 bp, 35 predicted proteins | sample 4562384metaG_FD_185976 | JGI IMG/M metagenome (GOLD analysis project Ga0256837, IMG submission 185976) | Hydrothermal vent microbial communities from Guaymas Basin, Mexico - 4561-384 | ecosystem: Environmental > Aquatic > Marine > Hydrothermal vents | place: Mexico: Guaymas Basin | collected...
CATTTTCAGAACCATAAAAGAAAAAAGATCCTTGATATTTATATAATTCTCTTAAATCATTTTCTTTAAAATCTTTTTTAATTACTGGTTCTTCTAATTTGTCAAATAAGTATTCTTCAGGTTTTTTATTAATATCTTGTTTTACATTACTTTTTTTAAAAAAGTTAAAAATAAATTTAAAAATCATAATTATTAAATTCCTTATATTATATATATATATAAGAATACTTAATAAATACTTAAATAATACTTAAAAGCATTGAGATAACAAAAAAGTTATTTCAAAAATATGATTTTAAAAAATATCTATGCTATTTTTAAGTAGATTCCATTAATATTAGAAATCTTTATTAACTATCAATTTGATTCTTTTCCAAATTGACTTTTTTATTTCTTTTGGAGTTATTGATTTAGAAACAGATTCTTTTAACAAATCTTCTAAAGAATGTTTCTTTACTTTTAATTGAAAAATTAACTCTGTTAAAATTTTACTTATAATTTCTTCGTCAACATGCTCTTGCATATTCGAAGATAAATAAGAATCATAAGTTAAAATATTAATACCTGCAACATTAATTTTAATAACTTTTCCACTAATCATTCCATGATAATAATTATGTTCTATAACATAATCAACTTCAGCTAAGTTTTTTACTTTAAATCAATTATTAAAGAATTACTTAATAAAGCTTTTTTAAAGTTCTTAAATTTTAATTTATTAATATAAATAACTTTTTTATCTCCATATACTTTTGTATTTATTTTAGTCTTTTCAAATAATTTAATTAAATTTAAAAAATTATTTCTAATAAGATTTATTTTTTTATGGTAATTTTTTCCGCCTATTGCTCGATATTCTATATGATTATTTTTTAAATCATTTAAATTTAAATTATAACACTTTCGAATTACTTTATTAAAAATATTTTCTTGATCTTTTTTTCTATAAGAAAATATTTCTTGATATATATCTCTAGTATATTTTCTATTTTTCCATTCCAATAAACCTAATTCTTTTGATTTTAATATAATATATTTTGCTTTATATTTATTATTATATTCTCCAGATATATGAATATGAAGGCCACAACTATTATGAACAAAAATATTATCGTCATTTAATAATTTCAAAATATTTTCTAAATAATAAAATCCTAATTTATAATCTAAAATTGGTGAAATTAATTCTACACCTTCAAAATCTTTTAAACTTGATAAAGAACTATCAGAAGTTAAAACCCATGTTTTAAGATTTCCTTTTAAACAAGCTTCAGTATTTATTAATATTTGTTGACTATGCGGAATTATTTTTGATAATTTATTTAAAAACAAATTTTTATCTTTTACAAAAAATTCAAATTCAAAACCAATATTTAAATTTAAATCTGGTATATTAATTTTTTTTAAGCTTTTAAGTATTTTTTTATTATATTTTTTTGGATAAAGTTCCCCTTCAACAATCGAAGAATAAGAACTTCTATCTATCTTTTCAATTTTCCACATGATTAAATTATATCAAATGATAAATCTTTTAAAAATTCTAATTGCTCTTTTTGTTCATATATAATATCTTCCCAGTCATTATAATCTTTTAAAGAAATTTTATTAGAATTTAAATTTTCTTTTTCTTCAAAAAGTTTTTTATCTAAAAATTCTATATATAAATCTTTTCTATTTTTTAAAGAACTATTCATGATTTTATCAGTAATTTCCTGAGGTGTAGGAATTACTGAAACAGGTTCAACAATATTTGTTTTAGGATTTACACCATTAATAATAATACAAGTTCTTTCCATTTTTAAATACTCCTTTTATATAATAAACCGTTAATAGATCCTTTCTATTTTTTAGAAGAACCTATATTTACATAAACTTCATTTAAATATTTTGACTGACGTAAGCGAATTTTTTCAATAATATAAATACAAACTTATTTTCCTGCTGAAAAAATCATTTTGTCACCAACTTTAACTTTATTATATAATATATTCTCAACAGTCTATTTCATAAATATTTTTTTTATATTATATCTTAAATTTATTTTTAAATAAATTAAATAAAAAATCATGAGAAAAAATATTAAAACTCTAGAAATACGTATACAAAAATTTATAAGTAATGAATTAAATATTTCTTTCAATATAGCATAATTTATGCTGTATTTCTATATAGAAATTTAACCTGAAATAAAAATTGATTTAATTTTATCAGAATTATCAAAACAAATATAATCTTTTAAAATCTCAGAATTTAATTTATAATTAAATAAAATATTTTTTAAAAATATAAAAATTCTTTTTTTTATATCTTCAGGATAGTCTAAATAATCTAAACTATCTTTAGGTTTAATACGTTTATCTAAATAAACATATTTTATTAAAGAGTCTTCTTCAATTGATAATACAATAGTTGTTTTAAGTGTATCTTCATTTGATTCTAAAATTCTTAAAATAACACTATCATTTTTTCTTGAATAACTAATTTTAATTTTAGAAAATTTAAAAGTTTCTCTATAAAATTCTAATAATTCTAATAATAGATTATGATACATGTAATTTCCTTTTTTTTAAATTATACTATTAAAAAAATAAGTTCTAACTTAAATTTAAGTTTTTATTTGATAAAATATGGAACCAAAATTAAATTTATCAGCATATTTATTATCAATATTAACTGAAGAATCCTCTGAAATTATAAAAGAAATATTTATAAATAAAACTAATAACATATTTTTTAATAAAGATTTTATAAAAGAAACAATTGACCTTATAGCTATAATAGATATGTTAAAAACAAATAATATTGTTATGTATAATACACAAAAGTATGATATTGAAAATATTTTTGATTTTAAAATAGAATTAACTAATTTAATTTATATTATCTCTAAATCTTTAAGATTTTCTTTAAATGATATAAATCCTGAAACTAAAATAAAAAACAATGATCAATTAAACTTAACTTGTTCAAAAATTTATACTTTTATTTTAGAAAATATTAATATAAATAAAAAAGAAATTAAATTAATGAAAAAAGAAAAAATAAATAAAGTTGAAAAATTTATAAATTATAGTAAAGAAAAAGGAACATTAATTTAAATGTTTAAGATATTCTACATATAATTGTTCACATGCTCCATTTCCGGAATCGAAAAGACTTTTAGAAGAAATTCTTTTAAAAGTTGGACAATATAAATCTACTAAATAACCTTGAATGTAATAGATATCTCCAATTTTAATATTTTCTATTTGTTTTAAAATAAAACTATTTGAAGGAATAATATGAATATTATCTGAAGAATATTTAATCTCCTTTGGATTATATTTAAAATCTTTATTCCAAGAATAATGATACCACCTATTTTCCTGATATAAACTATATAGACTTAAGATTATTTTAGGATCACTCATAATCCCCCAACCAAAAACTAAATCATATGGAACAATTTTATTATCAGGATAAGAACTATTTTTATAACTTTTTTTTCTTAAAATTTTAACTTTGCCTTCAAAATAATAATTTGATTCTAAAAAACATTTTTCTATATTTTTTGAAAAATAATCAACTTCAAATATCTGAGGAGATTCATTTATAATTTCTTTAGAATATTGTTCTGAACAAGATATTAAAAATAATGGTATTAAAAATAATAAATATTTCAATATTAAATCCTTTAATTAATAAAATAAATTAGTTGTTCTTTTATTTCTTATTTTATAAACATAATCAATTATATATATATTATACTTAATTTAAAATTAAAGGTTTATTTATGAAAAAATATACAATTAAATATGAAAAAAAAGAAATAGGTGGAAATATTGAAATCCCAATTATTGAAAAAGTTGAAGAATTTGATTCTATAGGAGATCAAATAGGTATTGACAAAAAAGATAACGTCTTATGATTTTCAAGCATGTTTTCAGAAGAAGATTTAAATGACGAAGAAGTTGACAATTTTTTAAGAGAATATTTTAAAAATCATTCGTCTATTAAAGGACTTATTATTTAGGGTGTTTAACCATAAATATATACTGTTTAGTTTTGGCTCAATAAATAATTTAATTGTTCTATAAATTCATTAAAATATGTTTGTTCAAAATCAAATATATTAATATTTAAATAATATCAAATTGATTTTATGACATAATATCTCTAGAATTAATTCATATAATTTATTCTCTTTTTCTTCTGATATATTTTTTAAATTAATTTGTTATTAAAGAATTTATTTTTAATCTTTTATGAAATTAAATTTAACTTTAAGTTTATTATGTATATAATATAAAAAAGGATTTATTATGAATAATCTCGATATTATAGATAAAAAAAGCGGATTAGTTTTACATTACGAAAAAGATCTAAAAAGATTAGCTAAAACTGTAAATGAAGACGTTTTAAAAATTAGAGAAAGAATGATAAAGGCTATAGATTTTAAATCTATTAAATATTTTGTTAAATTAAATACAAAAGAAATTATACCTTTATCTAAAAATGTAGGTTTAAAAACACCTGGAGAGTATTTTGATACATATGAAGAAGCTTTAAATTTTTCTAATCTATAATTGAAGTTATTATAATAACGGATATTTATTTTAATTAAAGTTGTAATTGAAATAATTGTTCATAATTTCATGAGTAGAAAGTATCATATATATCTTTCAAATGGAAAAGATATATATGTAAATTCAAAAGCGTCAACAAAACATAAAACTTGGCTAAAATTTGGAGACAAAGGTTTCTTATCCACGAAAGATTTTATTAGAGAAAATAAAATTCTCGGTAAAACTTTATCTTAAAGATTTTTCGTAATATCTAAATCTCACTTTATTTTTATAAATTTCAATTTTTAAATTAAAAAAATTTTTAATTTCTGGTTTTTTGTGTGGTGTTAAAATAATTAATTTATCAGTATATAAACTTAATTGATACAAGATAATATCTAACATAGATTTATCTGCTAAATGTAAAGCAAAACTACAAATAATTAAATCAAATTTTTCTTTTAACTTTCCAATAGCTAAATCTTTGAAAGAATAATTTAAACATTCTTTTCCTATATTTTTAATATATAGATCATTCATATAAGGATCACAACCTTTATAATTTAAAAAATTATTTTCAGCTAATATTCTTGATACTTCTCCACTACCAGAACATAAATCTAAAATTTTAATATCTTTTTTAAAGCTATTAATTTTAAAGAAATTATTCAAATGTTCTCTTATAATTTCTTCATGTGGATTTTTATAAGAATTTGCATTATTTATATAAAAGTTATCAACACCACTTTTAGAATATTCATTTCTAATTTTCATATTAAATCCTTTATGAAATTATATTAAATATTAGTTTAATTTAAGTTTAAAATCTTTTTAATATATAATAGGTTTGAATCCCTAATCTTAGGATAAACGTATTTTTACATAAATAAGCTTAAGGTCTTATTAAATTAAGTCATAAAACAGGAAAATGGAGTTTTAGAAGTGTATTGAAACCATACAATTAAACGAGTGGACTGGATATTGGTAAGGTAATTACTGTATATCTGAAAGATTAGGTGTAGCTACTTGTTTTTAATAACAGATAGTTGAAATCCCAATGGTCTTTAGCCGTTGGGTTGAAAGCGTTTTGACTTTTTTTGTTATAATCTCTCTATGATTCTTAATTATTTAGAATCATGAAACATGGTTTCTGGAACAGAAAACCAGGTGGGCCTCTCGTCACACCAAATCTTCGATTACTTCATTTATAATTAAATTATCTTATTACAAAAATAATTCATTATAAATGGATAATTTAAATTAAAAGGATATATTATGAGTATTGGATATACAGGATTAATAATAGATCAAAAAGCTATTTTAGGAATGTTTAATACAATTAAAATATTTTCTTTAGAAACCTATGAAAGAAATACAACATTAACTTCAAAATGGCATAAAACAATGACAGTTAAATTTAATTCAAAGTTTAAAGCTCTTTTATTTATTGCTAGATTTAAAAAAGAACAATATAACAGACTTAGAATCATGTTAAAAAACAATATAAAATAAAAGGTGTTTTGTTATGAATATAAATAAATATTATACAGTTGAAGACTGTTGGAATCATTCAATATCATTAGCAGATTCAGAATTTAAAAATCTTTCAAACTCTGAAATAAAAGAAAAAATTGAAAAAGTTTTTAAACAAACTTTAAAAATAAATAACCTAGCTAAAGGTAATGAATCTTGGATAAAAAATTATATATTAGATAACATGCAAGAGGTTAAAGATTAAATTTAAATGAATCAGAAAATATCTGATTCATTATCTTTTTAAGAATTATTTTAAAATTCCTCCGCCCCATTCAACAACATAATAGCCGGTTCTTTCAAATCTTTTTATTTTAGGTATATTCATATATTTATCAATTGAATCTACACCTTTAAATAAAAATTCTAATCTAAGTAGATTATCTGGTTTTGGTCTAATAATTAATTTCATATTTTTTGTTAAGAAATCTTCTGAAAATAATTGAATACGAATATATTTATTTTTTATTTTTCCTAATTTAGGAATCCAATAACTTAAAAATTCTTTTTTTTCATTTTCATTTAATCCCATTTTTAAAAGATTTTTATTAAACCATTTATTTAAATCTTCTTTTTTTACAAACCAAGCTTCATTTATTTGCTCAATTTTATTTAAAGTATTTTCATAAAATAAATAATCATAACTTATTTGACTGTTACCATTTATATCCTTAATATATCCTTCTTTATTTACAAAAACTTTCCAACCATTATTATAATTCGGAATTGTTTTTGTTATTTTTCCATTAATATCTAGAGAAACTTCCATATTCATATCTTTTATAGGATATATATAAATTGCCGGTTTTGCCATAGAAAACATAATAAGAGTACTATATATTACAAATCCAACAAAAAAATTAAATATAGTCATAATTATTTCTATAGTTCTCTTCTTTCCTTTAGATATAAAAATAGATAAAAAAATATTTAAAATAAAAATACCTATTAAAATATACATAAAATTTATATCTATAAATAATTTTATACTCTCTGGTATATTAAAAATTTGTTTATAATTAGAAGAAAAATAAACTTCGGCTAATATAAATAGGTTCATTATAAAAATAACTATATAAGGTAAAATAAATAAAAATAAATTTTGTTTTTTATTATTATCTAAAATAATTTCTGACATATAACTTCCTTTTTTAATTTATTATATAGAAACATAGCTTAAATAAATATTATAATTTATTAATTAAATCTTCAAATTCTTTTAATATATTATCTGGAATTTCAAAAACTTCTTCAAAAGGTATAAAATAATCATGCATACTATTAATTTCATTATCAATATGATTAATTTCTTCTATATCTTTAAATCCAAATTTTTCTCTAACATAATAAAATTTATTATTTTTCCATAATGCTAAATCAGCATTTCTACAATCACCAAAATAAAAAGAATTATTTTTCAAATTTTTTATTTTTATTTTTTTAAAATTACAAGGTTCTAATAGTTTTAAATATTCAGTATATAAAATCATATTTTATGATACTTAAATAAAACTTAAAGCTTTATTAAATTGAGCCACAAAAATGGAGAAAATAGAATTGATATATAATATTAAAGTCTTCTTTAAAAAAATAAGATATAATAATAAAAAAGGAATTATTATGGCTGTAGAAATAGAAAAAAAATTTTTAATAAATTTTGATTATTTAAAAGAAGAACACCCTAATATTTTAAAAAATCCAATTGAAATTCAACAAGGATATATAGCAAAAACAGAAGATAATACAGTTGTCAGAGTTAGAATTGCTAACAAAAAAGGTTTTTTAACAATAAAAGGTGCAAATATTGGTTGTTCTAGACCAGAATTTGAATATGAAATTCCATATGAAGACGCTTTAACAATGTTAAATACATTATGTACAAAAAAAATAATTAAAAAAAGATATTTATTAGAATTAAATAAACATACATGGGAAATTGATATATTTGAAGGAAAAAATAAAGGTTTAATTATCGCAGAAATAGAATTAACTAATGAAAATGAATTATTTGAAATTCCAAAATGGATAAAAAAAGAAGTAACTAATGATAAAAAATATTATAATTCAAATTTATTAGAAAATGAATAATTATTCTTTTCTAATTTATATTTTTGCACTTTAAAGATAAGAATGAAAAAGTCTATTAAGACTTCTTCTGCAATAAAAATCACATAACTATTTTTATACTTTGGATTTCTAATCAAATCATATATTTTTTTGAAAATCCTTAACATTTATATATGTTTCTGATTCTGAAAGAATATAATTAATCTCTTCTTCTGAAAATCCTTCACCCTTAAGTAATTCTCTCGGATCTTGATCAGAATTATCAGAAAATTCTTCAATAATTCTTAATGCTAATGAAAAGTTAAATAAATTATTATCATAAAACATATTAATTTCTTCTTCAGATAAACCTTCACCTCTCATAAAATCTTGAGCAGAAAACATTGTTGCTTCTTCTAAAGAATTTATAACAAATTTTAAAATATCCATTTTTTCACAATTGGTAATCATATTATCTCCTTTATTTATAAATATAATTATATTTAAAATATGGTTAAAAGGAACTTAAATATTTAAAAAAATTTTTACTATTTTAATTTCTTTTTAATATTTCTTCAGATATAATTAAAAAAAATTTAAAGGACTTAAAATGTTTCAAAAATGGATTATTAATATCTTTTCTACCTTATTTATCCTATTTATATTAAATTATATAACTATATATATCTATTCAGAATTTGGATATACAGCATATACTATATCTTTATTTATATTATTAATAATATCTTTGTTTGTCCTATTTAGTATTTATTATATAAATTCAAATTACAAATTTAAGTTTGTAATGGCTTTAATAGCTGCTACTTCTGTAATATTTGCAGCTCCTGCACAATTAGAACATATGTTATCATTTATATCTCCAAAACCTGAAGTAAATAGATTTTTAGTAAAAGAAATGGCTGGTAAATCTTTAACAATAGCAAATAAAATTAAAAAAGATAATAATAAAAATATGAAAGAAAAATTAAAAGCTGTTACAGATATTATAAACGATCACAAACCTTCATTAAGATAAAAGGATATATAAATGAATATAACAATTGAAAATACTAATAATATAAAAGAAATAATTACCTTAGCAAAAGAAATGGCAATAGTTGAAATAAATAATGAAGAAGTTGAAGAAAAAATTGAATTTAAATTTATAAATCTTGAATCATTAACTATTAATTCTTGGAATAAAAGATATAATGGAGAAGAATCTCCAGTTATTGAACTAAGAAAAACAACTAAATATAATAAATCATATTTTATTTTAGATATTAAATATTGTATCGAAGAGGTAGAAGAAATTAATATAGTTAATTAATTTAATTATAAATTAAGGTTTCTTTATGTATAATACACTAATGTTCGGATTGGTTATGGAATTAGAATATGTTTAATTTATATAATTATTAGTTAAAAGTGTTTGGAAACTTTAACAACTAGATTATATTAACCGCCTACTTACTGGGAAACCAAAATGTAAGAATATTAATTCATTAGAAGTCCAAAATTCTTTTGATAGATATATTGGGTCGTTAATTTTTTTTTAAGCTAAGTTCTAATTTTTCTAAGGTTCAATTCCTTGGCCGAACACCAATAAAATAGAGGATTTTTCTATGAAATATTTGATATGTATGCAAAGAACATTAAATGGTATAACAACTACATACTATTTAGTTAAAATAAATGATATATATACATATAGATTATTAGATAGATTTAGAAATAATAATTCAAAATATTTTTTAGAAGAAGCTAAAAGCTTAATACCTAAAGCAAAAAAAATAATGAAGAAATATAATAAAAATAATTATAAGTCAGCAAAAAAATTTAATAATCACCATTATTATAAATATTCAATAAAATGGAATATTTTTTTATTGAGAGAGTCTAAGTTAGATAGTTATTTAGAAAATTTACGGAAAAAAGAATTAAATAATCAATAAATTCTATAATTTAAATTAGTTCTTTTTCAAAGAAAAACTCTTATTATTAATTTCAATATAAATTCCAAATAAAATACTCGAAGTGGAAAATCCAAGAATAAACCAGTCTAATTCTGTAAATTTGGTACTATCACCAATTTGAATTAAAATTGAACCTGAAATAATTATTGAAGCTAAAATTATAATTTTTATAAATAAATTCATATTGGATTCCTAAAAGATTAAAGCCAGTGAAAACACCGGCTATATAATTAATCCAAAAAGCATAAAAAATGCTCCGAAGGACATGACAATTCTCATTTCATTAATTGAGTTAAAAATTAACTCATTAACAATAGAAAATACCCAAATTATAGCTAAGGAGGACAATAATGTCAAATTATTGACATTATTATTATAAATAGCTATAATATCACCTGGTAAAAGAATAATCTTTATTAGATTATTAAATGATATGAAGAACATTCCGCTCAAGAACATTTGAATCATATCTCTTTTACTACCTAAAACTTCAAGAAAATAATGTATTCTCATACATAATAACTCCTTTCTTTTCGAATGTAAATTAATACAAACGTATTTCCTTATTAAATTTTTAAGTTAAATTCTATTTTTCACCTTAATTAAAGAAATAGTTATGTAATAAGAATTTTCTTACGTAAATAAATTAAAAACTTTTCAATAAACATTAATTTTATAAACTAAATAGTTAAACTAAGCAAAAAATGCTTAGTTTAAATTATTCAAAAAAAGATATATTATCAATAAATAAATCTATTGTATCTTTTTTAATTTTTTCTTTATTTTGAAAAAGTTCTTCATATGAATCATAACTAGTAAATATTTCATAACCAATCATTTTTGATCCATAAATTTTCATTAAAAACTTTTCACCTTTCCTATCTTCTTTTTCTAACATACCACCATTATCAAAAATCTCTTTTTTGTATTTTAAATTATGATTACTAGCTAATAAATTAAGATCCCTTTCAATTAATGTTGTTAAATACCAATAATTATGACAATCTTGAATTGAATTAGCTAGAACAGAATCTAAATGTACTAAGGTAGCTGTAGCTTCCTGAGGAATAATATGTTCCAAAGTAAGTGTATTAGAAACAGAAGAAATAAATTCCAGAATTTTATGAAATTCAACACCTTCACTCATATATAGATAAAATTCTTTTTGTAATAGAATAAGTCTCTGTATACCAACTTTCGTATGAATATGGTTAAAGTCGTCTTTAATCTCTAAATTAGATTTTAGTCGCTCTTTTGTTAACCTAATATTAGGGTTTAGTATCTCACTTTCAATTATTTTTGATACTTCTTTATTTGATAATTTAATACCACTTAATTGAAGTTCAATTAATCTTACAAATACTCTATCAAATTTATCTTCATATGGTTTTAACATATTTTTACCATTAATAGAAAATTCTAAAAATAGTAAATCATTAAATACTTGAACTGGTCTATATAGTTCTTTCAAGTTAGTATTTAAATCTTTAGTACTTCTTTTACCTTCTACCAATGAAAATTTGAAAGGTTCAAACATTAGAGCTCTTAATTGTTCTAAAACAAGATAACTAAATCTTTCTCCAGAAGTTCCACTTTGATTAAATGTAAATGAATAAAGTTTAAATACATTTAAAGCATGACCTTCTAAATTAGCACCAATTACAACTCCTTTTTTTAAAGACATATATGCCGATAAATATTCACGGAAAATATCTAAAAATTCATTATATCTTTTACTATCTTTATCTATCTCAGAAAACCAACTCTTAAGTTCTGTTTTTACAACATAACTTAATTTTTTCTCTCTATTACTTTTTGAAGTTATAGAAATATGATTTTTTGTATATTTTGAGATATTTAAAACTGTAAACCTTAAAACATGAGCTATCTCTAATTCAGTTAAACTAGCTTCTTTTTCAACCCAATGCAACAAATGATTAAAATTTGTTGCATATTCGAATTTTTCATTTTGATCACTAATAAATGCCGTCGTAATCATTTTTACTGCTTCAAATTCATAAAATGGGATACTTGATTTATTAGTATCCATAAAAACTACTGTTTCTGTTTCATATTCTTGAAGAGGTCTAATAATTACGGACGTTCTTCTATTTAGAAAAGTATAAAAAGCTCTTAATTTATCAAGATCATTATCTCCATTCATTTTTTTTAAATGTCTCGTCAAAGAATTATTAACAATATCAAATGTTTTTGAGAAAGGATTATCTGAATTTTCAGCAAAACTTTTAAAACTACTTTTGTTAGAAGAAAATAAGAATTCTTCAAAATCAGATAAAAAACCTGCTAGAGCTATAGCATTTTCTTTATCTGCATATTTAATTACAAACTTATCTGAATCGATATTTTTTTGATTAAATAGTGTCAACATTAAATCTTTTACTTCCTCTTTTAAATTAAGAATAAGATCTCTATTTGACATTTTTTTGATTAACGCTAATATAAGCATAGTAAAAAATACTAGTCTATGTTGTCCGTCAAAAACAGAAACCACGTTTTGATTTTTGATTTTTGATCTTGGATTAATACAAATTGTATTTACAGTATGTATATAATCTTCATGAATTGGAACTTGACGTTCTACCTCTTCAAAAATTTCGAATAAATCAAGAATATTTGATTCATGTACAGCTAGAAATCTTTGAGTGATTTGTAAATATAATCCACCAACTTTATGAGAACTTTTAATAAAAGAAGGGATTAAAACATTCTTTAAATCAGCAACTATAGCAGATTCTCTATCTTTTATAGCTTTTTTTATTACTTTGACTTTAAATATATTTTGAAAGTCTTCTCCTGTCAGTTTTATTACTGAACCTCTATTTTTGATTACCATAGGAATCCTTTATTTAAATATTAATCTTTAGTAATTGTTAAACAATTAAACCAAAGAAATTCTTTTGTAATAAGTATGAAAAAGAATTTTTTCTAATATAAATATTTTTATGAAAAACAAATTGTGAACAACATATAAAATATTAATTTATAATATCACCTAGAATGGGATATAAAATTGTAGGTAGCACATTTATAGATTATTTATCTCAGAATAAGCAAGAATTTGCATTATCTATGCTCTAATAGTAATATATATTTTATATTCAACATTATTTATTTATAAGTTTTTCTTTTTTTTTGATACAACATGTTGAGAGTGGTGACTAGATAACTTATATATAAGATTTATTCTTTGATTAAATGAAAATTTCTTATATTCTTCTGGAGAAAGAATTATATATATGAATATAGCAAAGAATGTTATAATGCTGAGCAACATATTCTAAAAGAATTTAATTATATCAAGTGGACAGACCAGGTTCTATTAGAATCTGGTAACTCAGAATTATTTAAAACTGACGTTTTGTTGTTGGAATGTTAAATTTTAGAATAGTTCTTTATAAATATTAATGATATGCTTTTCAAAATCTTTATTTATCCATTTTTTCGAAGTCATACATGTATCAGGATAAATTATTTTTATATTATATGTAAGATTAATCATTGAATTAATTCAAAAATTAAAATATATGTTATACTTTTTTAAGTTTTTTATCTTCGGTTGGTTACCGCTGCTTATTTTGTCATTTATATTTTTTCTACAAAGCAGAGCAGAACACCATTAAAATAGTTGTCTTCACTGTTCAACCAGTTATTAGGTTTATTCGTAATTTTTCCTCTTTAAAAATAAATTACATTGCTAATCATTTCACCGTACTATTTTTTAGCCATAAACTTTTTAGGGCTTGGTATGATAAAAACTTAACTAACTTCCTTCTCTACCTGATCAAAGATCTCTTTTTTCTCTGGGTGGTCGTGGAGTTGATTACGTCTCCAATTATGTAAATAACTTTCATTTAGATTAGTTCTCTTAGGTAATCTTTTATACTCTTTTAAAAAGTTTTTATATTCTTCTAGTGTTTTATTAAACATGTCTTTATATCTATCTTTACTATTTAAAATATATTTTGAAATAGAATTTAATGTATTGATTTGTTTAATTGTTAAAGATTCATTTTTATTCATTGTTCTTATATGATTTATCCATAAATAAAGCAATTTATTATCTTTTTCATTAGGTAAATCTCCATGTTCAATAACAAATTCTTTAAGTTCAAGAATTCTTTCATTGAATGTTTTCTGTTTAGGTAATTCTACTTTATATTTTTTTAGCCATTTTCTAATAGAATTATCAGATACACCATATCTTTTACCAGTAGCTGTGTAACCATATAACTTAACATTATCTAAAACTTCCTGAATATTATCATACGGTTTATTTTTTTCCTTTTCTTCGCCAAGGTGCTTAAAACAACAACCTGTTTTATTATTTGATTTTAGTTCGATATCACAATCTTTATGTGCACATATCTTTTTTGGTTTAGTTATTTTTTTGTATAATTTTTTAGTTTTTTCTTTTTGCAAATTTATAGAATTTTTTGTTGGTATTATATGCTTAGATTTATCAACATTTTTCCCAGCAAATGTACTTAATTGTCTATCACAATTTGGACAAATAAATCTTAAATTTTCTAATCTATGATCATTATTAACTCCATTTATATGGTCTAATGTTAATGATAACTCCACTCCATTCCAAACTGGCTCCATACCACATATTTGACATTTGTATTCTAAAAGTTTTTCTTGAAGAATTCTTCTTCTAGCTACACTTCTAGATACTGGAGATTCTTTAATAAAGATCTTTTCATTATTTATTTTTTCAAATTTATTAAAAGAAGTTTTAAATGATTTTTTAACAAATTCGTCATAATCAATATTTTCAGCTTTAAATCTTTGCATTAATGTTCTGTAATTTGAACCAATATTTGTCATGTTAAAATAAGAAAGTATCTCTTTCACAGATCTTGATTGCTCTATAATTTTTTTGAAATTTTCAGAAGAAGTTTTCCAAATAGGACTGGTTTTCCCAATATGTGGAAAGTCTTTTTTTAAGTCTAAATTATATTCCTTTAATTTTTCTTTTAAAGCTCTACTTAAAAAACCCTTAGGTTCAGTTGGTTGTTTAAATATTTTTGAGAGAGATTCTTTAAGTGAATATGATTCTTTTAATATTGAGATTAGTTCTTCTTTTGAAAGATTATTAATTACTTTTATTTTAGTCATTTTTTTGGAACTCCACTTTTTATATTTAATGTTATTTTACAAAAAAACTGACATAATATCAAATTATAAACTCTTAGTTTCACATATAAAATGCTACTTACAGCTAACACCGCGTGAAGGTGATTTATAGTCGTTAGCTTCGGAGTGGCTGGACTCGAACCAGCATATGTCATAAAGACCTTGTTCCCAAAACAAGTCGGCAACCTCTGCCGCACACTCCGTTATTGGCTGGGGAAGAGGGATTCGAACCCCCATGATTGACGTCTTCAAAGGACGTTAAGATACCAGTTTCTTCATTCCCCAATATTGTTTAAAAATATTATTTTTGGTGTGGCTACTCAGAATTGAACTGAGGTACCTGGTTTCACAGACCAGTGTACTAACCATTGTACTATAGCCACCAAAGAACTTTCCGAAGAAAATTCATTGCTAACTATATTTTTTTTTGCAAGATAAAGGACTCGAACCTTTGACCCCGTGGACCGCTTCCACCTGCTCTACCAACTGAGCTAATCTTGCATATTTATATAATTGGTACGGATACTCAGAATTGCACTGAGAACTTAGCTTCCCAAAAGCCATATGATACTATTTCACTATATCCATATATGGTGTAGAGTAGTGGACTTGAACCACTCCCCGAAAGACGAGCTTTACAGGCTCGCTGCAGAATCCGATCTGCTTTTACTCTACATTTAATACTTAATACTTGGTTGAGAATAGAGGAATTGAACCTCTCCAGCGGACTTCAAAGGCCCGTGCATACGCCTGTTTGCTAATTCTCATTAATATATCTGGTGGATCCCCGAGGACTTGCACCTCCCGTCTTAATACTACCCACTTGATTTAAAGACGCCGGTTTTACAGACCGGTAAGCGGAAAGGAATCCAAATTTTTAAACACAAAAAAAGGGGACAAGAAAGAAATTCTAAAGAACTCTCTCTCGCCCCCTTACAGGATAAATCCTGTCGGTTCTGCAACACAAAAATGCGTCACATGAGAGTTCTCCTAATGCTAGGCTGCGGTTGATAATGATACTGATAAGAAACATTCATAACATTTTTCATTTTTAATTCTCCATACATTTAGCATTATTCATAAAACTGGCACGATCTATAAAACCTCCACGGGTAACTAACCAAGTTAGATCGTGGAATCAAATTTTACTTAAGAAAACTCAATTTTAAAATTATATAAAAATATAAACTATTAATTTATATTTCAACACATTTCCAAAACATATGATACATGGTAATTATAACAATCAAGTAACAGTGGCTAGTTAAAGCCAATTACTATATTTGCTATATCCTCTCTCAAATGAGGAGACCAATGTATCATTTTATAATAATCCGTACTAAAACGGGTCATTTGACTTTGCTACGCTGGGATATGTCAAAACCCTCGATAGATACTGAAGCAATCATTTTAATGGCTAAGCCAAAACTTAATGTAATGAAAGTAAAATCAGTATTCATTTGCATTTGTTCGTCTATTATAGTCCGGACAAGTAACAGACACCTCTTACTACACAATGGTAGCTGAGCAAATTTGATACCTAAATAAATTAGGAGTTTTTTAGGGAAAAGACTCCACCATGGGTTATCACCCCTTGTGTGAAAAAACCTTAAAGAAGATAGGTAATGGACTTCCACCATTACAAGATAGGCTATTTATATAGAAACTCTGCAAAAGCTCTATAACGGACATTGCACAAAAGTTATTTTTTGCAGAAACAACTTTTTCTATCTTATCCTTATTAGCGTTTTTGTCGACTAAACTTTTTCATGTTCAAAAGAACAAAAGTCTCGTGAAAATTTCGCCACTATCTTCCGCATTTTAAATAAAAGAAGATTTAACTCTAAATTTATTTAAAACACTTGTGTATAAAAATACACCTTAAAGATCTCAATTGAGACCTTTAAACTATATTAAAATACTATATAAACGCAAAAAGGGGTTAGAAGATTAAGACTTAGTAGTCAAATTCTCCTAACCCCTTTCGGAATTACTGAAATATGCTTATTGCTAAATTAGCAATCGGCACCTCTCATAGGAGAACACCCAATAGGTTGATACTGATAATGCGGTTGATAAACTTTTTTCATAATCTTAATTCTCCTGTTTTATTTTTTGTTGAAAGAATTATATATAAATAAGTCTTAAAGTTAGCTTAAATTATTAATTGTTTTTAAAATTTGTAAGAAATAAATAAATTCTTATTTTCATTAAAAGATAAATCAATATCCTTATTAATATATCTATGAATATAAAATGAAGTTAAAGAACCTAATATGGAACCAAATAAGTCGTAGGTTAAATCAGCTGTAGAAAAATAATTATTAGGTTCAGAACTATCTTTAAATTCTTTAGCTAAACCAATAGAAAAAGAAAGACTTGAGGCTAAAAGAATTTTTTCTTTATTTGTCAAATCAGAATTAATCTCTAATAAACTTTCAAAAGTATCTGATAATAAAAAACTAACTCCAAAATGGAGTTGCTTATCAGTAGTTAAAGAATAATCTTTTAACCCTTTGTCAGCAGCAAATAAGCTAAAACTAAAAAATAACAATATAAAAATTTTCAAAAAATATTCTTTCTATAAAGAAAAAGAGGTTAAAAAACCTCTTTTATAATTTTGGAGTTAAAGATTTCTCAATAATATCAATCTGATTTAACTCATTTTTAACAGATTGTAAACGTTCTGATATAAGTTTCTTACTATTACGAAGTTCTGTAAGATAAGCATTTAAACATTCTTCATATGTTTCAAAACAATTTAAAGGAGAATAACCATTTCCATAATAAGAAATTGCTGTTGAAACATAACCTTTATTATCTTTTCTTTTACGAAAAAAATATAAACCTCGTCCACTTTTGGACATTTTTAACAAACCTTCTACAGGTTGTATATTTCTTTTAATAGCTACAGCATGTACAGCCAAAGAAATAGAATAGGTAAAACATTCTATTCCTTTTTCTTGAATTTCATGTCTTATAGAATTATCATATGGATTAATCATAAAAAAACCTTTTTTTAAATTTAAATTTTCATTATAAAATATAATGATTTATATGTAATAGATTTAATCTAAGAAAGATAAAACATTATTTGATTTACCAATAATAGCTATTTTTTTAACTAAAGATAAAATATAATTTTTATGATTATAATTTTTAGAAAAAAGTAAACCTTTTTTAACTTTTTTTGGGTGATCAAACATAGCTCCATATAAAGCTCTTTTTAAAATAGGTTCTTTAATATTTTTAGATTTTATAAATGTTCTAAGATATTTATGTTTAAATTTATTTCGTTTCATTTAAATCCTTTAAATTAAAATCTTCAGCTTCAATAATATCTAAATCAATACCTATAGGCTTTTTAATTTTATTAAAATCTGGAAATTCTACATTTTTTAAACCTTTTCTTATTTCGTCTTCTAAAGCTAAAGCCCGATTATGATTAATAGTATAAATACTATCTAAGAAAACAATTTCCATATTTAAATCCTAATCTAAATAAATATATTCACGTCCATTAAAAACTTTTATTTTAGATAAATTAAAGTCTTCTTTTAAATCAATAAGTTCTTTTTCTTTCTCTTCTATCTTTTTAGCTAAAAATTCTTTAAATTTAATTTGATAATCTTTCTTAGAAATAAAATTAATATCTATAGATTTAATATTAAATTCATTACAAGAATATAAATCTTTTTTATAATTAATAATTACTTCAGCAATTTTTGAATCAAGAATAAAATATAAAACAATAACTTCTTTAAAATTAATTAAATAATCTTCTCCATTATCAATTAAATATTCTTTTATATCTTCTTTAGTTTTAAAACCATAATCTTCAATATACATTTTAAATCCTTTCATATATGCGAAATTATAATATAAAATTACTTAAGCAATTATTAAAAATAGGCAAAAGCCTATTTTAAATGTTCTCTTTTAAAGTAAGTAGAATCTACTTTACATAATGGACATTGCTTAGGAGGTTTTTTACCTCTATGAACATGACCACAAACTTCACAAACCCAAAATTCTTCTTCAGTTGATTCAAAAAAACCTTCTTCTTCTAAAGTTTTTTTAAGTTCTTTATATTCTCGTTCATGCTCAACTTCAACTTTAGCAATAGCTTTAAAAATTCTAGCAATATCATTAAAACCTTCTTCTTTAGCTATTTTTGCAAATTGAGGATACATTTCTTCATGTTCATATTTTTCACCGGCAATAGCAATATCAAGATTTTCTAATAAATCTTTATACTTAATACCAAAAAGAAGCTCATTATACATTTCAAATTCTTTTCTTGCATGATATTTTTCATTATCAGCAGCTTCTTGAAAATGTTCAGCTATTTTATGAAAACCTTTTTCTCTTGCTAATTCAGAAAAGAATTCATATTTATTTCGAGCTTGAGATTCACCAGCAAAAGCTTTCATTAAGTTAACACTAGTTAAATTTTTCGTAATACATACCATAGGTGTATCACAACAACTTAACAAACCTTCACCAACATTTTGAATTTCTACAATAGAACCACATTTATTACATTTATAACTTTCATATTTTTTCATATATTAAAACCTCAATATATTTGAAGTTTTAATTATACTTTAACTAAGTATTTTTCTCTTAAATTCGTTTAATAAAGAAAATAATTTATCAGATAAATATTCCATATTTTCTAAATTCTCTAAATTATTATCTTTATTATAAGATATATTGGTTATTAAAGAATGAAAATTAGTATGTATAGATTCTAAATCTCTCCATTCAGATATTGATTTATATTTACTTAAATTATCTTTATAAAATTTAGAAAAATTACACTCTTCTGAAGTTGAAATATAAAAATCTTTATTTAAAGCCTTTTTATAAGTATTAACTTTAGTTAATAAATGTTCCAATTTAGTTAACTCTAATTTAATTCCCATAGAAACATTAGAAGTATTATACATACTTATATTTATATTTTCAATCATTGAATTTAATTCAGTTATAAAAACAGTTAAGATTTTATCTGTTTCAACTAATTCTAAATTAACTTCTTTTGTATTTTCAATATTTTCTTCCATATTTTGACCTAAAGCAGCTATAGAAACTTCTATTTCTGTAGTTGCTTTTTGAGTTTTTTCTGCAAGTTTTCTAACTTCGTCAGCTACAACAGCAAAACCACGACCATATTCACCAGCTCTTGCAGCTTCTATAGCTGCATTTAAAGCAAGTAAATTAGTTTGTTCAGATATATCTTTTATTAAACTAGTTACAGACTGAATATCTTTAGAACTTTCTAATAAATCTTCAGAAGAAGATACAGTAGAATTTACCTTTTCTAAAAGAAAATCCATTTTATTTTTTACATTTGTAGTATCTTCTACAACTTTATTAATTTTACTTTTATTAATTTCATTTAATTTATTTGTATCTTCTAATATTAATGAATTTTCTTTAAGAGTATTGTTACTTTCCGTAATATTTTTTATAATATTATTTGATTGAAGATTATTTATCTTTAAATCTTCTTCAGATTTTTTCAGAGATCTTTCAACATTTAATCTTGATTTTTCAATCTCTTCTAATTGATATTCATTATTGTCCATATTTGATTTAATTGTTGAAAATAAAAAATTAATAGATTTTTCAATTTCACCTATTTCGTCATTACTAACTATTTCTATAGATTGATCAAAATTATGAGTATCAATAGCATTTTTTAATTTTATATTTAAAAGATTAAATCTTTTTATTGTTTGTCTTAAAATTAAAATAGAAATAATAATTAAACTAAAAGTTAAAATAAATGTAAATATAGACAAAAAAACTAATATTTTATAAGTATTTGAAAGTTTATTTTCAATTGTTATGATTAAATCATTTTCAATATTTTTTTCTAAATTTTTTAATAAATTTATTTTTTCAGTAATAATATTAAACCATTTATCAGGTTCAACATTAAAATCTTTATTTTTTGATAAAACAATTTTTCGAATAGATATAACTTCTTTTGAAACATTAGAAGAAAGAATATCTTCTAAAGATATAACAAATTCTTTTTTAGACTCTTCTTTAAATAAATCTAAATAAATATTTTGTTTTATAATTTTATCTAATATTTTATCATGCATTTGTAAGTTAATACTATTTTTTGCTAAAGCTCCTGTAACAACAGCTCTTTCAATACCAGAATTTTCTTTAGCTAATAAAAAATTTAAATAAGAAGATAAATATTGTTTTAATTCTGCATTATTACTCTCTTTTACAATTTCTTGAATTACTTTAAAAAAATCAGCATGCATATTAGTATAATATGTTACGGCGTCTCTTGTTGAATAATCTAAATTTAAAATTTTACTTCTATATTCATTTAATAAAGATAAATCTTCTAAAGCTTTATTTAATTTAAATTTAATTTTTTGATTACTAACTTCATATGATTTTAAAAAATTATTTAAAGATTTTAAAGTTTTATCAGAATCTTTTCTAATAGAAAACATTTCTAATTTTAATTTATTACCATTAGAACCAAGATATCCGGCTGAAGCACCACGTTCTTTTTGTAAATTATGAACCAATTCACCAATTTTAACAGACAGAATAGTTTGATTTTCTAAAGTTTTTAAATAATTTAAATTTTGTATATATATATTCAAAATATATAAAGAAAAAACAATAAAGAAAAATAAAGGTGTAAAAACTAATAAATAGAGTTTTTTACTAAAAGTTAATTTCATAATAAGTATCCTATAAATTTTAATTAAATAATTATATCAATATAAAAGAAATAAAAGTATTTATTTAAGATTAAGTTAAAGTATGTTAAAATAAAGAAAAAAGTAAGAGATTTTTATATGAATTTAAAAGAAAAAATAATCAAAAAATTAGAAGAACAAACAAAAGATAGAAAGATAAAATCTTTAAAAGATTTACCAAAACCAGAAGAACTAAAAAATTGTATAAAAGCTGCAGATAGAATAATAGATAATTTATTATCAGGAAAAAGATTACTAATAGTTGGAGATTATGACGCAGACGGGATAATTGCAACAACAATATTAGTTGAATTTTTAATAGACGCAGGTTTTGAAGCTTTAATAGATTATATAATACCTTCAAGATTAAAAGACGGATATGGATTAAGTCCAAATATAATTACTTATGCTGAAAAAAATTTCTTTGATTTTATCGTAACGGTAGATAATGGAATTGCAGCGATAGAAGCAATTGATTTAGCAAATTCAAAAAATATAGAAGTAATTATTACAGATCACCATACAGCTCCTGAGATATTACCAAAAGCAAAATTAATAGTAAATCCAAGAGTACCAGGAGAAACATTTCCTTACCCATGGATATCTGGAGCAACAGTGTCTTGGTATTTAGTAGCGGCTTTAAAGAATCAACTAAATATGAATATAAATATTAAAAAATATATTGATTTAGTATCAATAACAATAATGAGTGACGTAATGCCTTTAAATGATATAAATTTAGCTTTATTATCTGCGGGATTAAAAGAAATAAAAAAAAGAAATAGATTATTTTATAAATTAATCTGGAATGATTGGACAGCTCCTACAATTAATGAAACAGCATTATCATTTAATTTAGTTCCAATGATAAATGCTATAGGAAGAATAAATG
>Ga0256837_1000868_pt1 | contig 22890 bp, 17 predicted proteins | sample 4562384metaG_FD_185976 | JGI IMG/M metagenome (GOLD analysis project Ga0256837, IMG submission 185976) | Hydrothermal vent microbial communities from Guaymas Basin, Mexico - 4561-384 | ecosystem: Environmental > Aquatic > Marine > Hydrothermal vents | place: Mexico: Guaymas Basin | collected...
AAAATGATAAACGAGATCTTTTAACCTTTCATACTTTTTTCTCTTAAAATTTAATTATAAAATTTTTTTTCAGTTCACTTATAATCTGTTTAAGCAAATTTTAAACGATGTAAGATTTTGCTTTGTATCCATCTTTTGTTTTTCTTGATTTTTTCATACAAACTCCTTAAAATTTTTTGTAATTATAAGAAGTTTGTTTTTTATAAATGTTTTTTAGAGATTATTTTTATTAAATCTTAAATAAAAAAACTATCAAGATATTCAAATGCATCTTCTATTATTATATTTAGTTCTTCTTCATTAGCAAGATCTTTTGTAATATATATTGTATTGACTTCTTTATTCTTAAATAGAAATTGTATGCTCCAATATTTTTTTTCCTTATGATAAATCAAATAATAACTAACTACTTCCGAAGTAACTATTCTATAATTTTTAAATTTAATAATTTTATTCATTTTAAATCCTTTCATTTAAATTTTTAACTGTATTATTAAACTGTTTCCATTTGTCAAGACCAATTCCATAATATTTTTTATTACATTAATTATGCTACATTTTGTAACAAAATTTTTGTTTCAGTATTGTCGTAATTTTTCATCCATGCATTATAAACTTCATCAGGTGTTTTATAATTTATTGCAGAATGGGTTCTTTTAGTATTGTAAATGTTAATATATTCATTTATACAATCTCTTATCTCCTTAATTGTTTTATAACTTTTTGGATAAATATCTTCATACTTCAAAGTTCTCCAAAATCTTTCAATAACATGATCTACCTTACAAGAATTTTCTTGGTATTCCAATCAATAATAGCATAAAGATCAGCAAAACCTTTTTCAAGTTTTATGTATGATGTTATATTACTATTCCTATAGTTATAATATTTGAACTATTTGATTTCTAAAATTTTTAGTAAGCAACTTTAAATTTTTAGCATCTTTTATTTTTTTTTGTACAATTTTATCATGCGGAGCAAAACAAGCTGCTAAAATACCTTTTGATTCAATTCCACCAAAAAACCTAATAATATTTTGTAGTTTCATAATATAGTCAGACTTGATATTTCCAGCTTTACATTCAACAATATATAATTGTTTTCCATTTGTAAATACAATATCTAATTCTTGATAAGGATCTCCATTTTTTAAATATCTTAAATTTTCTAAACCTAATTTTTTTGTTATTTGATTTGTTTTTTCTTTAAATGATATTTCCATCCCTATTCTCATATCTAAAATTTTACCTTCTCTTAATAAAGGTTCTAATTGAAGATAAATATATTCTTCAAACCATCCTCCAGTAATATATTTGTGAAAATTATGCCATTTATTAAAATAAAATATATGAGAATCTAATGAAATTTCTACATTTTGATTTTTATCAAAATTTATATAAATTTTACCTTTTTTTAATTCAAATGGATAATTTAAACCTTTTTTTTCAAATTCCAGTATTTTCCCATATAAATGACTAATTTGACTTTTATATTTCCATAAAGTTTTTGTAAGTAAAGTTCTATTTGGGTTATTTATATCTTTAATATCATTCCATTTTCCTTTATTAGAAATCTCTAAATCATTTCTATGTAATTGAATAAATGTTTCTACATTAGTAATATTTTTTGTTTCTTCTGTTGAAAAATCATCTAAAAATATCATTTTATTGTGTATAGCATCAAAATAAAATGGTATAGCATTTATTTTTTTACAAACAGCCATAGCCCCAGCATACATAAGTTTTGTTCCTCCTGTAAGGTTAAATCCTATTTTATAATTTTTTGGGAGTTTATTTATATAAGACTCTATTTTCTCTTTTACATCAATAGCACTAAATGGATTTGTTTTTATTTCATCAAAAGCAGCACCATCCAAAAATTTTTTCATTACTTTTGCTGGATATTTTTCAGAATTTATAAAGACATGTTTTTTGCTATTAAATTGTTTAATACCTAAAAAACTTGGCATTCTTTGTTCACCAAATAGATGAAACACAATATCGAAGGCTTTTATATGACTTCCATCAGTTGAAATATTTTTTGAATGCCATTCTAACCATTCATTTGGTAAAGAAACTACTTGAGGTGGTTGATTAATAATAGGAGAAGCTATTAATCTTTTTTTTATATTAGGATATCTTAAAGCAACAAAAGCCCAAACAAATGCCATTACAGGAGTTCCTGGACTTAAATAAAATGTAATTTCTTCTATATTATTTTGTTGTATAACATTATCTAGTGCTTTATTAGCATATTCATATATATTTTCTGTATCATTTAATTCCCTTAAAAAAACTTCTTGAAAATTTATTTTAATTGTTTTATCTAATAATGATTGTAACCAATTGATAAAATTTTGATGAGCTATTGGAGTATTAGAATATTTATTTATAAATTTCCATAATTCAGATTGATTATTGTCTTGAAAATTTATTTTAGCAATTTCTAAATCTTTTATAAATTCATCATTATTTACTTTTTTTTCTTTATTGGTATAGCCTAAAATAATAACTTCATCATAATCTTCTGATGATAAAGCACTGAAAACGGGACCATTTGTATAGTCTATACTCAAAGATGATCTTAAATCTGTTATACCATACCAAGTCATTAATATTTTTTTCATATTTTTCCTTTGATAAGTTGTAATATTTTATTACCTATGTGTTTTTGCACTTCTTTATATTCATTTGGAAGGATTCGTATGATATAATCACTGTCAAAATGTTTAGCTGTCCCTATAATTGTTTTTCTATTTTTTTCAACATTCCATTTATATTGAACATGCTTATTTTTATCTATAAGAATTTTTGGATTTAATAAATCATCATAAATATGATATTCTTTCATCATCATTTTTAAAATTTCTTCACTTACTTCATGAGCATCTGGTTTTTGTGTAGTGACTTTTTGAGATTCAACATGTTTATATAGCTCACGAGGGTCTAATGTTATAAATATAATTTGATAATTATACTTTCTAGCAAATTTAGTATATTCTTCTGTTTGCCAAGGAGCAATATTTGTATTGTCACATATAACTACATCTAACTTATTTTGAATACTTTTTTGAAATTCTTTTATATTTCTTTGATGATATTCAAATAATTTTGTAATATTAAAAACATATTTATTGCCAACCATAAAGTAGTCATCTGTTGAATGAATAGCTACTTTTATATTATTATTTTGTAATTCATTTACAACACAATCTGTAATAGTTGTTTTTCCACTGCCTGGAATAGCACGATTTATAATAACTGTTTTTTTAATCATCATCGCTTACTCCTAAAACTTTAATACTTTGTGTAGCTTCTATATTACCTGATAGATACATTCTTAATGCATAGAGTAAATCAGGAGTATTTTTAAAATCTTCTGGTTTTTCTATGCTTAATTCAATACGAGATTTTAATGTAATATTTTCTAAAATAATTTTTTGAGTTATTGTATCCACTAGTTTAATATAATTTTTAATTATTTTTTGATCTGGAGAGAAGTATTTTTTTATTTGATCGTTATTTAATCTACTTCTTAAAAGTCCAAGTAATAATTCTAATTTAATTACAATAGAAGATCTTAATTCGTTAGTTTTATATTTTAAGAATTTATTTTTTTCTCGTGTTTTTAAATTTAAGCTACTATATAATTTTTCTAGAATTAAAATCACTTCCTTTTCAGTAAATTGTTTTGCAATATCTTCACATCTCCAAAGAATAATACCTATAGCTTTTAAACTATTTGAATAATTTTTTTCACTATTAGAATGGAGTTTTTTTATTAAAACATCCCATAATTTTTTTTGAGATTCTCTATTTTTACAACCTATTATATATCCAAAATATTCAAAATATTTTTGAAATTTGTCTTCATCCTTAGAAAAGGATAAGAGTGTATTAAAAATTCTTTCATCACTATCTTGATTTATGATAGATAAAAACCTAAATATTTCTGTTTTAAAATCTTTTGGTATATCTTCTAATACCAATATATCTAAAGCATTTTGAATAGTTTTAGAGGTTAATTTTCTAAATTCTTTAGGAACATCAATATCGATTAATGTTCTTCCATCTTTCCAAATTGTATATAATGGAAATCGTATACTTTTTTGTAATTTTTTAATTGTATTTTTAGGTAAACTTTTATCTGAAGATATATTTACAGCTCGATATCCACCTCTATCTGATGATTCAATTTCAAAAGAAATAGATTTTATCTCTTTATTAAACTGGTCAAAAGAATTTTGATGAAAAAATACCTCTCCAATATTATCAAAAATAACTTTTGATGCATATAATCCTTTTCTATCTTTCCACCAATCAAAATTTATATTATCAATATATATTCTTTTACTTTTACATTTTTGTGAAAAGAAACAATATATATCAATAATTTTTTTAAAATCTTTTGATATCCAATCTAATAAATTTGTTTCAGTATTATCTTTATTTTTAAATTTTTCTAATTCTTGCCAACTTTTTTTAGGTGGATAACTAGGAATTGGTAAGTTATTACATTCTTTATGTTGAATCTCTCTCCATTTTACATTTAATGGTTTATATTTCTTATCTAATGGGATAAAAGTGAGTTTATAAGGTATTTCATCTTCATAATTATATTTAAGCTCTAATTCACATTCTACATTCTCTTTAAAAGGTAATTGATTAGATGCTATGTATGCTTCAAAATTAATATTTTCCTCGCCAAATATCAAAGGAAAAGAAAGTTCATTTGTATTAGCAGGGATGCTAAAATAGTTTTTTATTTCAATTTTCCCATTAATAATTTTACTATTATCATCAACTAAAATAAATTCTCCAAAATAACCATTCATTGGCATATTCCCCATAGCCAATCTTGGTAGGTGTTCTTTCCATAATTTGTAATTATTTTTTTCATAATGTAGTAACTTTTTAAAGTTATTTAAATTATCTTCATTCGTATCTTTTATCTCTATAAAATTATTTTTAAATAAATTTTTGTTTGTAAATAATGATTTTATCTGTTTTGTTCTATTTTGTGATTTTAATATCTTTTTAGTATTTTTTAAATAAATCAGATTATTTTTATAATAAAATGCAATTTGTTCTTTTTTTATACCTTTAATACCATTTTGTAAAAATTTATTTAAGAGTTTTTTAGATAAATCAGAATCATTAAAATATCTATTTAATTCGTTAATAATATCACTCTCTTCTTTTAACTTTCTTGTTGGATGTTTCTCAAGATATAGTCCATTTGTAATACTTTGTAATGATTTATCATACTTAATAAGCAAAGGGGTGACATATAGATCATTATTATAATTTTTTTGTATGTATATCAAAGTATCATCTTTTTGTAGAGTGCCATTAAACAAATACTCCAATCCAGCTAAAATACTTTTTGGAATATTTCTACTATTTGGGAAATAACTATTTATAGTTTTTTTAACAACTGAAAATTCAAAAATATTTACATAATCTGGAATAATATAATGAAGTTGCTTATCTTTAAAATATTTTTCAAAATTTTCTAAAAAATCTCTTAATACATTTGTATTATAAGTCTTTAATATTTCAGGCAATGTGTAGATCTTATGATGAAGGTTTATAATTTTTGTATTATTAGCATTGACAATTTTACCTTCTATATCTTGAAGTAATGTAATAGGGAAACTAATGATTTGGCTATCAATTTTTGCAATAGGAAATAATCTAAATAAATCTATAAATACTTTATTAGTGTTTTTTGTATCAACATAAAAGGTTCTACCTTTTGAAATTTGAATTTTAATTTGACTCTCAATAAGCCATTTAGCAAATTTTCTTATGGATTTAAAAGAGAAATTTTCCTTTAAACTATTGTCTTTAATCTTATATATATAACTTTCTAAATCTATTTTTATAAGATTATTATTTAGATTGATATCAAAATTATTAAAATTATTTTTATCTATAGTATTAGGTAAAATTTTTGCTTGAGTTGTAAAAAACTGTAATTGAGTTAGTATTTCAAATTTAATTATTGTTTTTATTTGTTTAATATAAGAGTTAGAGTAGAATTTTACTTTTTCATCTAATCTATTTAACCATTTATAACTTTTAAAAATTTTACTATAATGAGGGTGATGTAATAGAATATTATTATAGACAATATTACCATACTCATTTATATTTTTAGCATCATCACTTCTAAGCCATTGTCTAATTTTACTAATTAGATAAGCATTACTTTGAATTTGCTCTCTTTTTTCTTCTATTAAAATAAGTTTCTTTAAAAATATTTTAAAAACTCTATTTTCATAAGTATCTACATTTTTGTATCGTTTAACAGCTTTTATTTTATTGTTTTTTAACTTCTCTTTTATAGTCCTACCATCTTGTCGACTAAGCCATAAAATAGTTTTTTTATCAAATTCTTTTGCTTGAGATATTGGAACAATTTTATGCTCTCGTTTAATCTCTTTATTGATATTATTTATAAGATGAAAAATACTATCTTGAGTATATTCAAGTATATAATATACATCATCATAAAAAATATCTTTTTCATAATCAAACTCATTAATATTTTCTAATAATGTAAAAAGGTCAATATCTTTAAAACTTCCTATACTTTTATCAAAGATGGAATTTTTATTTAACCAACTCATACTAAAAAGAATATTTCTATTTTCTTTATCATATAATTTTAAAAATTCCATACTAATCTTCTTTTAAATAATTTGCACTATTCCATATAAATTGTCCATAAGGATTATCCATTGATAATTCAAAATCTTCTGTTATAGCAAATTCATTTTGATTTAGAATCTCTTTTATATTCATGAGAGCATCTTTTTCTTTTCCATGAACTTCTATACCTCTAAGTTTTGGCATAATTTTTTGAACCAACTGATCTTCAAAAGCTAATTTAATATTTTTTATAAATTCATCTTCATTATTAAGATTATTTCTAACTAATGGATGGTTGCTAATATAAAATTCCATAGATTGCCAAACTCTATGTCCTATCGCTCTTCCTGTTGGTGCTAAGTAATCATTTATATTATTAGAAATTTCTTTATATTTTTGTATAGCTTCGCTTCTCTCACTTGTAAAGAGAGATTCTTGTTGTATCCATTGATTCCATGTATCTCTATGTAAATACTCAAATGGTTTAATATCTTCAAGTGATTTTAATTTTGTTCTACTTTTAAGTTCTGTTGGTCTTGGGAAATTAATAGAAAATGCTCTATCTAAAACTTTATCTGAAAGTGATTTTGTAGTTTCGTCTTCATTCATAGTTCCTATCCATAACATATTTCTATCTAATGGTAATTTATGTATTAGAGCTGTTCCTAATTGAATATCAATATTAACTTCTCCTTCTTTACTTCCTCTTCTTTGTTCAAATTTACTTAAAAACTCTGCAAAATAAAGTTCAATATGAGCTAAATTCATCTCATCCAAAAGTATCATATTCATACTTTCTTTTAAACCAAATGGAGATTCGTTTTTACTTAACGAAGTCTGTATTAAAAATTTCAATATATTTGTGGAATCAAATTTTCTATCAATTGTGTTATAATAACCAATCATAGAAGCTGGTGAGTCCCATGTAGGCTGAACTGCTTCAGCTAAAAAGTTAAATCCTCCAAAATGAGAATATAATTTTGGAAGTTCAGATTTACCTGTTCCACTAACACCAGATAACACACTTAATGGTGAGAAATCTGCACTTTTTAAAGCAGTATGAAAAGCATAAAGAAGTCTTTTTGGATATTCTACACCATATCTTTTCATATTATTTTGAATAGAATCTAAATATTCTATCTCATTATCTACAATTATTTGATTTTGTAAGATTATTTCTTTGTATGGTTTACTTTTGATATCTTTAATTCTTTCTTCTATTTCTGTTCCATCAGAATAAATAGATTTTAATCTATCATTTAAATCTTTATTTTCTCCTTGTAACAATTCTATGTGATTTTGAGTTGAGTTTAATTTTTCTTTTAAAATTTCGTTTTCACTTTTTAATCTTTCTGTATCATTAATCATTGTTTTAATTTCTATATTTTCCTTATTCAACTTATCTATTTTTTTCTCTGTTGCTATATTGATTTTATCAATTTCAAGTTTTAAATTATTTTTAATTTTGATATTTTCTTCTAATAATATATTTAATCTATTAATAGCCTGTTGTTTTTCTTTTACTTCTTCTACTAAATCTCTACCTTCAAAATCTTCAATATTATTTAATTCTTCTCTTAAATTATTTAATTCTTCTCTTAAAAGTTGATTATGTTTTTCAAAACTTTCTATTTTTTCTATATAATTTTTAATCTCTTCTTGAACTTTTTCTTTTTCTTGTTTATAAATCAAGTCTTTTTGATTTTCTAAGTATTTTTCTTTGGCTTTTAGTTCGGTTTCTCTTGTTTTTAGAACATTTTCTTTTTCTTGTAATGTTTCTTCTAATTTATTAAGTTCATTTTCTTTATCTTTATATAATTCTTTAATATTAATATTAATATTTTCAAACTCTTTTACTTTTTCCTCTTCAAGTTTATTTTTGAAAATAATTTTTTCTTTTTCTAATTCTGCTTTGTGTTCATTTAAAAGTTTTTCTTTTTCAGATTCAAATAGTTTTTTTTCAGATTCAAAAGTTTTTTGTTTATTATTAAGTTCTTGTTGCCATTCTATAAGTTTTAATTCTTTTTGAGTTAGTTCATCTAATTTAGAATTAACTTTATCGTATTCATTTTTAATATTTTTTAAAAATTCATCTTTTAATTTAGTAATTGTTTGAATTCTTAATTCTTCAAGTTTTGTTTTATGATTGATTTCTTCTTGAAGTAATTTTTCTTTTAATTCTCTGTTTTGTTGCTCTTTATAACTTTTAAATTCTTCTTTTTCTTGATGTAATCTATCTCTTTCTTCTATCAACTTTTCATGAAATTTTTTTAATGTTCTTTCTTTATTTTCATTTTCATTCCCCATATTTTTTCCTTTATTTAGTGTATCTATTACCATTTTTTGCTCTTCTTTGTTTAATATAGTTTTTTTAATTCCTAATTTTTTCACTATACTAATAATTTCTTTTTTATCCACTTCTATTTGTTTCGCAAAGTCTTTTATATTCATATTCATTTATATTTCTCCTTGTGCTAATTTATTGATATATAAATAACATCTCTCTTTTAATTTTTTTAATTTATCTTTTGAAATAGCAGAAGTTTCTTCAATAGTAGGGTTACCATGTTTTCTTAGAGATATAATTTCATCAATTAATTTTAAATGTTCGTTAGAAATATTTTCATTATTTTTTAGATAGTTGTATATATAACCTAAACTTGCTTTATTAGGTAATTTAGAAATATTTATCCTTAATAATAATTCTAATGATGAATATAAATTATTTAATACTTCTTTCACAATATTATGTTGATTTATTTTAAATTCTAAATCATTTAAATAAAAATTGATGTTTTTTAAATTCTCCTTTATTTCCTGTGGAAAAAGATTAAATATATCTATATTAAATTCATTTTCTAAATCAATATAAGCATTTGTAAAATAAATATCTTCATCTATTTCTAAATTAGATTGTTCTATATCTTTTGGTTTTATATGTAAAACAATTGAAATAATTTGATAAACTATCTCTTTATATTCTAATAATTTATCTATATCTATTTGTTTTAATAATTCATCTTTTTGAGAATGTTTAAGTCCATTCCTAAAATCAAATAATATTTTTAGAATAAACAAAATATTTGGATATTTAAGAGCTATTTCATATAATTCATCTTTTTTATAAATTAAAGTTTTAGCAAAATATTTTTGTAAATTATCATTATTATGAACTTTAAATATAGGTAAAGTAATGTTTGTATCTATATTAAAACCTGTTTTTATTGCTAATTTCTCTAATAATTTTTGATTTTTTAAATCATTACTATCATCCATATTTTGACTCAAACTTTCAAAAGATTTTTCAATTACATCATATAAAGATAAAGCTAATCTATTTTTAATTTTTTTTATTTGTTCTTTACTATTATCTTGTTTAGATTGTATTGATCGAAATTCAATATCTTGAATCAATTTTTTTACTTCTAGAAATTGATTGATTTTATCTTCAAATGGAACTTTTAAATCATAATTTTGTTGATTTGTGTCAGTTTTAAGTTCATTTCTAAATAAGTTTAATAATTCAGAATGATTTGTTTCAAAAATATATCTTAAAATAAAAGAAAAATCATTTGTAAATCCATTTGTAATAACAAATGATTCTATATTTTTAGTAATAAAATATTTAACATGTAAATATACTAATTCAGGGCTTCCTATTGTATCAATTTTAAAATTTTTATAATCAATAAGTCCATTATTTTTATATTTTTGCTGATTATGTTGATAAATTGTTTTAATAACTTCCTCTTTTGTGATATTTTGAGATAAATTATTATTATGTTTAACTAAAATGGCTGTAATAGGTTTTTTTGAAGATATATCTTTTTTAAATATTATTTGTTTATATTGCTCATTATCTTTATATTTATTTATACTTTTGTCTACATAAGAAAATTTATTTATCTCTTTTGTTATGATAGGTAATAATTTATTAGTATAAATTTCTCTATAAAACTGATATACTATAACTTCATTATTTTCTTCATCTTGATAAGTATTGAACATTTTTAAATCTTTTAATTTATTAACTATTAAGTTTACTATTTTGGTTTTATCATTATCCTTTTTTTCGCTATAAAAGCCTATCATTTTAGAAAGTCTTGTAATATCATCTTTTAAAGTATTATCAATTTGAATTAATTTTAAAACAGTTTCTTCTATAAAGTTTAAATTTTTATTTCTAGATACTTCTATGGGAATTTTGTATATTAAACAAGGTATCAATAAATCTTTTTTTAAATTATTCTCTATGTGAGTATTATTTTTCTCATAACTTATTATTTTCATAACACTTTCCCTTCACTTTTACAAAGTTGTAAAAAATTATATAATTCTTCAACATCTGTTTTTGCTCTATTAGTTTCAAAAAATTGTTTATCCCCTACTACTATCAAACTTCTTTTTTGTCTACTCATACTTACACATAATCTATTTTTTGAAATTAAAAAACCAAAAAGATTATAATCTTTTAAACTATCATTTATATTTTTAATATCTTTACTTCTAACTATTGATAAAAATACAATATCAAATTCCATACCTTGGAAAGAATCAACAGTTCCAATTTTTAATCTATCCTTTTCCTTAAACATATTTATTTCTTCTTGTGTAAATGTTTGTTTTATTAATTCTTCAAGAAGTTCTTTTTGTTTTCTATAAAATGTAATAATTCCAAAAGACAAATTTTCTCCCTCTTTTGATAAACTCCATTTTTTTAAATATTCAACTATTTTAACAGCTTCACATCTCCTACTCCATGCTCTTTCTTCTTTACAAATTTTATTTGGAACATCGATCCAAACAGCAGGAGTATTTTTAATCTCTTCAAGTTCTTGTTTAAAAAAATCATCTATTTTTCCTATTTCTGTACCAAGTGGAGATTCAAAATCTTCATTATATTTTTTATAAAAATTATCACTAACAAAATTACCTAATAAAGGGTGTGTTCTATATTGATTTTTTAATGTTATACTTCTTGTTATATTATCATAGTTTTTCAATGTTTCAGCTCTCTTTTTTAGATACCCAAAGATACTTTCATTGATAAATTCATTTTCACTTAAATTGGCATCTTTTATGACATCTTCATCTACCATGTGAGGTAATTGTCTATGGTCTCCTACTAATATTATTCTTCTTTTAGCTAATACCATAGCAACTAATAAATCCATAGGAGTAACTCTCGCTGCTTCATCAATTATTACAGTATCAAAACTAACTTCATCTTCATTTTCCATTTTTTGCTTACTTGCCTGATTAGATTGTCCTGTTGTAGAAGAATATACATAACTATACTCTTCTATCATTGATTTAAGTCCAAAAGGATTACATTCAAGTTCATTTAGATAATCAGCTAAAATTTGATTTATTTTATCTTTATTGTTTTTATCTTTTAAATTTAACTCTACTTTATCTTTTAATTTTATAATTTCACTATTTGGCTTTTCTGCTCTAAATATAGGTTTTGGATATAATTTATCTATGAGAGCATATTTTAATTTTACAAGTTTTTCAATATATTTATCTATATTAGAAATTGTTTCTTGTTGTAACAATTGTTTTTCTTCATTAGTTAATGATTTTGAAATTGTAGAAAATAACAAATCTAAATTTCTCTCTTTTCCATCATCCAAAAAACCTTCTTTTGTAGTTCTTAAAGCATAAATATATTTAAGTTCTTCTATTATATCTATCTGTTTTTGATTTAATTCTTTTAAAATATTTTTACTTTCTTCTACAATATCAGAATCTAATTCTATACTTAATTCATCTATTATAAATTGTAATAGATTTATGGCTAAGTGTTTTGAAGGTGTTTTTAAATAAACTTCAAAATATTGATTTAATTTATTTATTTTTATTTGATTATGTAATTTTGTATCTATTTTTAATCTTTCTACAATTTCTTGGCTCCATTTTATAATTCTATCATAAGAATTCATATCCACTAAATTAGTAGATTTTTTACCAAATTTTGGAGTAGGAATACCATTTACTTCTAATCTTTCTATAATGTTCTCAACAGCATCATGTTGAAATCCAGCAACTAAAATTTGCCCTTTCATATTTTCTTTATTTGACTCTTCGTTTAGTCTTTCTATAATAGCTGTTAAAACTGTTGTTTTCCCCGTTCCTGGTGGTCCTTGAATAATAGCAATATCTGGTGTATTTAAAGCAATATCAATAGCTTCAATTTGATTTTGTTGAGGCTGACCGTGTTTAAAAACTTTATTTTGCACATAATCAGTTAATGGGTCAAGTTTTTTTCTTGGATTTGGATTTAAATATTTTTTAATACTATCGCTATCTTCTATTATTAACCCTAATATTGGATGAGCACTTTTTCCATCTTTTAATCTTTTTCTTGCTTTTAATTTTCTTTTTAATTGAACTTCATCTCCATATATTGATAATACTATTTTATAATTTTTTATATTTTCTATGTATTTATCTGTTTTTATATTTATAAAACCATGTTCTATATTAGTAATTTCAAAAGATAAACTATTTTTATTTATATAATTTCCTAATTCTTCTAATTCTTCTAATTCTTTAATATATTCATTCCATGTAAGATTGTTTTTTATATAATTTGGAACTTCTGTTACAAAATTTAAATAATCCCCAATATTTAGTAAATCTTCTATTTTAGATAAATTTTCTATTTTAAGTTCATATCCATTGTCTATTGGATTAGCATCTAATATTTTTAAAACTCCAATTTGTTTAGATTGATTTAATAACAATTCACCCTCTTTTTCTAAATAAGTATCCCAAGCTTTTAAATAACTATCATCCTGTTCAACAATATCACCTAAATCATTTGCTATTTTACTACTTATTAAACCATCTTCAAATTTTAACACCCCTTTTATCAATTTTAATGCATCTTTTTTTATAGTATTATATGAGACAAGTTTTGTAGCTTTAAATCTATACTTACCACCATTCGTAATCTCTTTTTTTATAGGAAGTTGAATATTTTCTCCATAAATAGCAAAAGCTAAATTTTTTTTTTGATTTTGAATAATTTCAATATTTTGTTTATTTTCTTTAATATATTTTTCTTTTTCTTCATCTGTTAGATTTTTACTTTTTTCAATTTTTTCAATATTTTTTCCTATTTTTGATAGCTCTTCAAAAAAAATCTCTTGTTCACTTGATGAAGCAGTAGCTACTAAAAAATAATTTTCATTATTTATTTTAAAGGATATTTTATTTTGTAAAGTTTCTCTTAATTTATCAATATCTTTATATTTTATAATCTGTTTTTTAACTGCTGTATCCATAATTTTTTCATCAATATCTATATAAAAAGGGATAAACACCTCTTGTATAGGATAAGAAAAAAAGATAATTTCTATTGTTGCAAAATTATCACGAATAGATTCTATAACATTTACTATCGCTGGATAATTTCTATTCAAAGCAAAAAAATCTATTTCATCTAATTTTGATTTATCTATGATTTCTATAATATAAAGTTTTTCATCTATTAATAAATTATATTGATTTACATATTTTAAGAATCCTATTTTATTATTTGGAATTCTATGTTGTGTTAAATTTTTTACTTCAACTTTAAATGTTGTATTTGTTTTTATTGTATCTAAAATCATTGTTCTATCTTTATTTCTACTAATATATCTATATCATTTTTTATTATAATTTCCATCCCTTTCTTTATCTCTTCTATTGTTGATTTTTTCCTATATAATCTTATAGGAGTATTTGATTTGAAATAAATTTCATTGTCAGTTTTTTGAAAAGATAAAATAATTCTATTATTGATTTGAAATTCTAATTTTAAAAAAATATCATCTATTTCTAAAATATTAAAACTTTTAAAAAGATAATTTGGTAATTTAATAGTTTTAGTATTTTCATCTATCTCTCTAACATATTCCCATCTTAATTGTTGTTTTTCATTATTTTTTAAATAGTATGATTTAACAATAATTCTTTTAGATTTTTTAGTTTGGCAATACGGACATTTATCAAATAAATCATAATAATAACTCATCTGACAATTAGGACATTTTATAGTTTTTGAAGCAGATTTTTCCAAAGATTCTATCCATATTGGTAAAGTTGGTCTTTTATATCTGTTTTCTTTACCATCTTCAAATAATTGATGAAATAATTGATATAATTCTTTTGTAATTGTTAAAGTTCCTTTTAACCCTGCTTTGCTTTTATTAGAATCATCATCACTATCCTCTATCCAAGGTAATTCCCATTTCTCTTTTTTATTACTTTCTTCGCTATCCCAATCAGCCTCCTCAAGTCCAATTCCATCAAATGGATGAGTTGTAGTAAGAGTTAAATAAGATAAAATTCCAAAAGCATATATATCACTATAAGTACTATTAGGTTCACCTTTTACAATTTCCGGAACTTCAAAATTAGGTGTATAAATCGTATGTGTATTATTACTTTCATATTCTATATTATCAGCATCAATTAAATAAACTAATGGAATATCATCTTTATTCAAAAATATATTATTATGAGAAATATCAAAATAAATAATTCCTCTTGAATGTAATCTAAATAAAATAACTGCTAACCTAGAAAGAGTATATAATCGTTTTCTAACTCCTCCTGTTTGTAAATAATAACTAAAATAAATAGCACTTCTTTTGTCTAATTCTTTTAAAAATTCGGCTATTTCAATTTTTTCTGCTTCACTTTTAGAAAGTTCTTGTGGAAGTAACTTAGCAAATGGATACATTCCATCTAAAAGATTCATCACATAACCTGCTTCATTTTTTAAAACAACAAGAGGTTTTGCTATATTTATATCATTTGGTAAAGGTTTGTATATTAACTTTTTTATTTTTTGATGAAATAATTTAATTTTTTTTTCATCTTTAATCGGTTGTTCATTATTTAATGCTATTTTTATAACTGTATCAGCATTTTTTGTAGTATATACAACCCCTTGACCACCACGACCAAGTTCATTATCTTTTTCTATATAATGAATATTATTAAACTCATCTATTTTTTTAAGTATTTTACTCATTTTTTACCTTTATTAAACTTACAATAGTTTTATCATCACTATGCCCTTTTACAGGCCAATTTTTAAGCCATTGTTTAATTTCATATATTCTTTTATTTGGTTGAATATTTTTATAAGATTCTACATAATTTTTAAAAAAATCTAATAATTTATCTTTTTTCAAATCTTCCGATATACCATCACTACATATAACAATATAATCAATCTCAACTTCGTCAAATATATACCATTCTATTTTGCTATCTCTTCCAAATGGAGTAGTATAGTTTGTAAAAGATGTTTTTTTTTCATCTAAAATAAATGATTTTTTGCCAAAGATTGCTATTGCCCCGTCTCCTATTTTACCAACATATATTTTATTGTTTTTTATGATACTAAATAATAAAGTAGTGGCAGTTTCATTTGAATTATGAGGAAATATAGATATATCCCATAAAGATTTTAATAATGGTTCAAATAATTTGATATTAACATTTTCAAAATCAAATAGTTTTGAAGCTTCTACAACAGATTTAACAAGAGCATTTGAACCTATATGAGAGTATTTTTTACTACCTAGTCCATCACATACAACTCCTACAATACCCCATTTATATTTTTTTACTATATAAGCATCTTGATTAGGTATGTTTTCTTTGATGTGAAGAGGACCTATTTCACTTATTCCCCACCCTTTCCATTTATTACCATTCATCTTCATCTTCTTCTGTAATATTTATAGAATCCATTTGATAATGAAAAATAAAATATTCTAATGCTGTTAATATATTATCATTGCTGAAAACTTTTTTACTAATTTTATTTAGCCTTGATAAATCAGCATCAATTCCAATAGATATAGAAACATCAAAAATATTTTCTTTACCTTCAAAAAGACCATCGCTTAATAATATATTTTTTTCTAAAATATTTTTTATATTTAAACTTCTATCATTTGAATATTTAATATCCTCTAATTTATCTATTTTTTCTCCATTTAAATATAAAAATTGAGTTTCTATTGAATGAAATTTACAATAATCTTGAATTGATTTAGCAATATATAAGATAGCACTATCTTTTCCCATTTCAGTCATACTTCCACTTGTATCTATATAAATATTTATCATTTATTATCCTTAAAAAATTTAAATTCTTTTATTTCTGATGTTAATATATTAGAAAACATACCTTTGTTATTTTTTAGCGATGTTAAATTATTATTATATTCTAAACTTAAAAAGTCATTTAAACTAGTGCTATCTAAACTATATCCTAATCTATAATTAAACATATCTATAATTTCATTTATTTTTGTCTTTGTTCTTTTGAAATTATCTATAAATACAATAAAATATATATCTCTTTTATAACCATATTCTAATAATTCCTTAAATTTATCTGCTATTGGTATTTTAACTTCTTCTCCAGGCATAGAATACCCACCATAGTTTGGTTTAGGATGTAAAGAATTTAAAGTATCAATATTATCAATGATAATAATACTTTTATTTTCTATCTCATTTTCAAATAACTCGACCGAAGATGTTTTTAAATCTATACTAATATCAAAATCATTATTTATATAATAAATATTATCAATAAACTCGTTATTGATAATATTTTTATGTATTAAATCTAATAAGATTTGTTTTTCTTTTTTATTTTTACCTGTTATTAATAAATTTGCTCCATATTCTTTTGAAAAATTAATTCTAAAATAATTTTCTTCAAAATTTTGTTCTTTTCCTAATAATAAACTTAAACTATCATTTATAAATTCTTGTTGAGATGGTAATAAAGGTAATACTTCTCCATCATAAATTTTCGGTTCCTTATTAAATTCTTCATTACTAATTTTATTTAATAAAATACTCATATTTTTTCTTGAAGAATAAGGAATGAATACTTTTTTATTCCCTTCTATATTTCCAGCTCTATTATTATATATTCCTTCTGGTTTCCCTTTTAATCTAACAGCTGCTTCATTGTTCATACTCAAAAAAGTCATAGACTCTTCTTGTCCCATTGATAAAGCAATTCTATTACCTATTTGGGATTTTAATTGAGACATACTACCTACATCAACTCCACTTAATGTTTGAGTAGATAAAATTAAATGTATTCCAAAACTTCTACCTTTTCTTAAAATTTCAGCAAACATCTGTTCTATTTTCATTCTATCTTTTGTTGTAAATAATGTTTGGAATTCATCAATAATAATAACTATTCTACTTAAATTTTTACTTGATTTTAGTTTATATTCTTTAAAATCTTTTACATTTAATTTTTTAAAAAGTTGACTTCTTCTATCTTTTTCTTTAAGGATATATTCTAAAAAACTAACTCCATAACTAACATTACTATTTACAGCTATTAAAGAAGCATGAGAAAGATAAGGGTTTGTATAACTATTAAATTCTACTCCATCTTTATAATCTAATAAAAATAATTCTACTTCTTGTGGAGAATATAAATAAGCAATATTTTGAATAATTACATTTACTAAGTTCGATTTACCACTACCACTTCTACCTCCTATCAAAGTATGATGCTCACTATATTCAAAACCTATTTCAAAATTTACAATATTCTCATTACTATCCCAACCAATAGGCACTTTTATCCCTTCTGTTGAAGTTTTATTCCAAAAATTATCTTTATTCCAAAAACTATCAATCTCTCCTTTTATAGTAGAAGTTTTTAAATAAGCACTATTTATTTCTTCCAAAAACGATTTTATATCTTCTGATTTAGGAATTGGTTCTAATTTATTTACTAATTTAAGTGTTTTTAGATTATCTAAATATAACATCTCTTCTATATTTTCTGAATTATCTAAAATAATTTTTTCTACTTTTTTTAAAGATTTATTATCATCACTAATCTCATCCATTAAAATAAAAGTATTTATTCCTGCTATACATCCAAATTTCACTATTCTACTAATATAAAGTAAAGAATTAACACTAAATTGTTCCGGAAACCCATTTATAATAAGCACTTTAAGAGGTAAAATATTATGTGAATTTTTATCGTTATATTCTTTCCAACTTTGTACACCAGATAATTGTTTTTGAAGTAAGTTTTCTAAATAATCTGCTAATTCTTTTAAAGATTCCTCTATTTCATCAGCATAAGTTAAAATTCTTTGATTATAAATAAAATCATTATTTAATATAGGCCTTATAAAATTAAATGTTTTACCTAATGTTTTTGTATCAATAAATAAAAATTCCAATTTATTTAATGGAGAAATCTGTAAAATTCTTAAAATATATTGATATATAAAATTTACACTCTCTTCATTATAAGAATATAAAGTTTTATTTAAAGGAAATTCTATAACTCTTGGAATTAGTCTTTCTTTTAAAGTTTTATGAACAAGTTTTAATCTACCAAAAATAAAATAATCAGGAAATATTTCTCTTCTTTGTAAATTTAAAGATTTATCAAAATGAGGTTGCTTATTTCTTAATTTACGAATTTCTAAATCTAAATCAGAAAAAATTTGCTCCAAATTAAGTCTTAATCTATTTTTTACTTTTTCTATTCTTTGTTTTCTAATATTATAATCCAAAGTTTTTAATTTTTCATCTGGATAATCTTTTTCAATAATATTAATATTATTTTGATACTCGCTCAAAGCGTCATCTATATTTGCTATTAAATTAAAATAGTTTTTCATTTATTATATCCTTGGTAAAATAGTTCTAGCTTCAAGCAATAATCTATTTATATTCATAATTTCAATATTTGCTTTGTTTTCTACCATTATCATTTGATTTAAACTTTGCTCATAAGGAGTTAATTGTTCATTATTTATTGATACTCCTACTTTATCTTTTACATTTTCACAAAAATTATTTTTAATATTACAAAAATTAACTTTTATATCCTCAAATTTTTCCATATTTTCCCCTAAATAAAGCTATCCTGTGTACCTAAATGTAATTTACCATCAATTACAAAAAATGAAAAACCATTTTCTTCATCTATTTCTGTATCAAATAAAATTCCCCAACTACCATCTTTTGAGAAATATATTGTAGTTGGTATAAGTTCTTTATTTATATCTATATCTCGGTTATATACTTCTTTAAAATATTTTTTAATTTCAGAAATAAGTTTTTCTTTGTTTTCCTCAATATATTTCAAATATGTTTGATAATTTTGTTGTTGTTGATGTAAAATATTATCCCCTTCATCATATTCTACTACTATTTTTACATCTCTATTTTTTCCAAAAAGAGTGATATTTTCATATTTATATAAATTATATTTATGTTTCAATTTCCCAAATATTTCGTCATCCATTTTCTTCCTCCATCTTTTTTTTCTTTTTAGCTTTTGAAATTCCCCCACTATGTGGTATATTTCCATGAACTTCTTGTGGTACTAAATCCATAGTTTCCATATCACTTCTTTCGTGCCATGTTAATTTTTGGTTTTTTCTATATTCTTTTACATCAGCTCGTGTCCAATCAGATTTTCCATTTTTATTCTCTTGCGAGAATTTTTTTGCTAATAATTCATCTGCTTGATAAAAATTATCATCCCGTTCAGTAGAAAAATCTTTTATTTTCACACTTCCTTCTGAAACTATACTAAAATCAGGCTCCCCATTTTTAAATTCTATACCATCTATATTATTCTCATCTAATATCTCATCCCATGTTTTTTCATTACCATAAGGTTGTTTAGGGGTTGTATTTCTATCTGGTATCCATTTTGAATTACCAGGTTCTCCACTCCAAGTACCATTACTTAAAGGAATATTTTTAAATTCTGCATCAGATATATTACTATTTTGAGCTAAATACTCTTTTTGAGTAATATCTCCCTTAACTAATCTTACTTGTAATATTTGTAATAAACTTAATGTATTAGATTCTAATCCATTTAATTGAAGTTTTGTATTTTCATAAAGTGAATCAATCTGATGTTTTGCTTTTTTTACTAATTCTACTCTTTTTTCCATATTGATTCGATTTGTTCTTGCTTTTTGATACTCTTTTTGAGCTATCATCTCTTCATGAACAGCTTTTGCCACATAAGTAGTAGCAGCTGCTATAGCTATTGGATTAGCTGTCGCTATTGCTGCTGCTTCTTGTTGTAAAGCTTTTGCTAATTGAGCAGTTTTTTGAGCTAATATCATCTGTTTATGTGCTTCATTTGCTTTTGCTACATTTAATAAATTATTAGAAATACTAAGTTCATTATTTACTTCATTTTGTTTTTGTTGTAATTCATTAAATAAAAAATTTTTTTTGCTTTTAATTCTATTTTGTGAATTTTTAACATCACTTAAAGTTTTTTGAAAAACATTTATATCTCTAATATCTATTTGCATTAATTTTCCTTATGTTGCTTCATAATCTCTTTGAATAGAAATTAGTTTTGTTAAATATGGAATTTGTTCACTTGCATTATTTTCAAATGTTCTTAAAACTTGCAATAATTCCCTATAAGTTTCTTCAAATTGAGCTCTTTTATTATCTTGCCAAGTTGAACCTAATGTATCAAATGAATGATTTAATCTACCTGTCGCACTTTGTAATGTTTCTAAATAATTATTAAGTTCATGAACAAATTGTTCTAACTCATCTGGATTTATATTTACCTGTGCCATTTTTTTCTCCTTATATTTTAAAATTATCTAAATCATCTAAGTTTATATCATCCCCATCAAGTTCTTTCTCAATGTTTATAGATTCGTTTTTATCTTGTGATTTGCTTCTCATAGTTACAGACATTGTAATTTTTTTAAAAGCATCAATTATTTTATCAGCATCCTCTGCATGAAAAAGTGGGTTTTCACAACCTGATATAAATTTATCTAATACACTTGTATCAAATGAACCAATAGCAACTGCCATTCTATCGCATTTACTACTTCTTCCACCACTAATAAAATCATTTAATGGTTCTTCCCATTCATCATTTGGTTCTCCATCTGATAATAAAACAACTGCGGGTCTATAATCTCTACCTTTAAAAATAGATTTATCCTCTATCATTGCCTTAGCCATTTTTAATGCTGTTCCCATTGGAGTCCAACCCCCAACTTTTAACTCTTTAAAATTTATTTTAGACACTTCTGTTAAAGGTGTATGCAACTCCACTCCATTATTACCAAAAGTTATAATAGATAACTTAATAAATGTTTCCATAGTTTCCGCTTCTTTAAATGTCTTTATCATAGCCTCTACTGATTTATTAAGTTTTTTTATTGGTTCTCCACCCATACTTGTACTTGTGTCTAAAAGTAACACAACTGGAATTGACTTTGGTTCCTCTACTGTAAAATCTGCTGGATTAAATGCTGCCATATTGACTCCTTTTTTTTATATATTGAAATAATATCATATTATTTTTTATATATTATATAAATTTATTTTTTATCGAATATTAAACTTTTTTTTAAAATTACTCTTTTAAACTCAATACTTTTTAAAAAAAAATAGGATAACTAATATAATTTAATAACCAAAAAATTAAAAAGTTATTCAATAAAAAGAATTTTAATATTACTAAATTCTTTAAAACATACAATAAAAAAATAAAAAACAATAATTATTTTATAAAATAAATTTTAATGCTTAAAAATAAACCTGATTGTGTTTTTAACCTGTTGTATATATATCAAATATAATATGTCAACCCAGAATGCTGCCATTGCCTGGATTTATTTTGCCACAAAATGGCTTTTACTTGTTTTATTATCATACAAAGCAAAAGCTTACATCGCTTAAAATTTGCTTAAACAGATTATAAGTGAACTGAAAAAAAATTTTATAATTAAATTTTAAGAGAAAAAAGTATGAAAGGTTAAAAGATCTCGTTTATCATTTTGGCTAATTAAACTATAAATTTGTTTAGAATAGTGAGTAAAATTATATTCTCCATAAAAATTGATATGACTCCAATAGATAATATAATACCAATTCTCATATATTCGAAACCTTTAAAAGGTAGTTGTAAGAAACCAAAGATTTGATTTGCTCTTGTGTATATGAAAGTAAAATTTCCTCAACTTTATTTTCTAAATCTTCTAATGTCTTAAAAAGCTTATTTTTTAAGTATTTCTTTATATCCCCGAATCTTCTTTCTTGTGGATTAAGTTCAGGTGAATATGGAGGAATATATTCAATTTTTATATTTTTAGGAACTTCAAGTTGTTTAGACTTATGGAAACTTGCATTATCCATTATTAAGACTATT
>Ga0256837_1000869_pt1 | contig 22869 bp, 27 predicted proteins | sample 4562384metaG_FD_185976 | JGI IMG/M metagenome (GOLD analysis project Ga0256837, IMG submission 185976) | Hydrothermal vent microbial communities from Guaymas Basin, Mexico - 4561-384 | ecosystem: Environmental > Aquatic > Marine > Hydrothermal vents | place: Mexico: Guaymas Basin | collected...
TCACATCTTGTTAATTCAGCTTTACACCCAAAGGGCATAAGTTTCATTTAACAAGATTGTTCGCTATACTCACATCTTGTTAATTCAGCTTTACCTAAAAATCACTAAAATCTTCATCATCCATTGAAATTGCATCTTCAGCTTTTGTAGCCGCTTTAAAAGAGGCTTTTCGAGAGATTTGTTTTTGTGGTTTTGGCTCATGGCTTGCTGCTATGACAGGTGCTGATTCAGCCTTGCCTCCCTCTACCATAGAACGCAACTGATTAACCACGTTCATAACTTCGCTAGCTTGCGCGCCTAACTCTTTTGCTGCTGCCGCACCCTCTTCAGAATTTGCAGCATTTTGTTGGGTTACTTGATTCATTTGTGAAACAGCAGTATTAATTTGCTCAATACCCTTTGATTGTTCATTACCTGCGCTAGCAATTTCTAAGGAGATTTGGCTTACCTTTTCAGTGCCCTCTGCAATTTTAGTAAGCGCCTCTGAAACCTCTTTGCTTAAGGCTACACCATTATCAATATTTTTAACTGACCCGCTGATTAACGCCGAGGTATTTTTTGCTGCCTCCGCTGAACGCTGTGCTAAATTACGCACCTCTTCTGCCACAACCGCAAAACCCTTACCTGCATCACCTGCACGCGCCGCTTCTACCGCAGCATTTAATGCTAAGAGGTTAGTTTGAAAGGCTATCTCTTCAATAGTTTTTACAATACCAACGGTTTCATCTGACGATGCTTTTATAGAAGCAACAGCTTCAATCATACGACTCATTGATTTAATACCTAAATCAGCTGATTGTTTAGCATCCATAGCCAAAGTTTTTGCCTGATTTGAGTTATCCATATTTTGCACTGTCATTGAAGTTAATTCTTCAAGAGATGCTGATGTCTCTTCTAAGCTAGAAGCCTGTTCATTTGCACCTTCCGCAAGACTTTGAGATGATTGCGAAACTTGAGTTGCTGCCGAGGTCACTTGCTCTGAACTGATCCCCAAAACATTTACAATTTTACTCAATGCCCTCGATATCGCTCTACTTATACCAATCGCTAAAAACAAACCCACAATAATAGCTACTACGCCTGTTGTTATAGCTATCCGCGAATATAAATTTGCATCAGCAGCTGCTTTAAGATCCCTATCAACTTCACCTTGACTAACACTTTTAACAATCACATCAACGACTGGCTCTATTTTATGTACAATTGAGCGCATTTCAGATGTTAAAGAAGAAATCTTTTATTCTCCTCAACCATTGCATCAAACACCTTTAAATATGTTTTAACGAGAGAGATTGAAAGTTTAACATGCTCTTCAAGCACACCTGCAGCGATAATGTTTTTTTCTATTTTTTGAGAAATTTTATGTAATTTTTCAACATACTTATTATCACCACGTAAAAGGTAATCTTTTTCATGCTTACGCATCTCTAAAACTAAAGAACCTATATTTGGAATCAAAAGGTGATCAATAGATTTCTCAATGTCATGGGCAGCCATACGCATAGCTTCATAATATTTTATTTGTTGCTCATCATCGGCACTCAAATAATCCTTAAATGCTTTAATATATTTATTTAAAGCTTTTATTTGAGCTTGCTTCTCAACTTCATTACAGGTGCTTATTGCTAATAAGCTACTGTAAGTATTAATTGCTTTTGTAAACTTATCTTTATACTTTTTACTTTTGGTACGAATATAGTCCTTCTCATAACGACGTATCATCAACAAGGCAACCTGCAGTTCATCTAATTGGTATTTTTTAAGGTTGTCAGAAAGAGTATGAGCAATGTTTCGAAAACTACCACGAAAACCACTTTTATGGGTCAAGCCGATCTTTTCCCATGAGCTAACAAGCTTTTTGAAAGTCATTTCATACGTATCAGCATAATTAATAATTAAATTTATATTTGTAACTAATTCTTTCCTTCCTGTTTTTTTAGCAATATCTTTTATCTTGTTAGCTTCTGTCTTTAAAGCGCTTACGCTCTTTATTACTTTATCTAAATATTTTTTGTCTTTTCGTAATAAAAAATCTTTTTCGCTACGACGAGACTGCAGCATAAAATTATCTATTTTTTCAGCACAGTGAAGAACAACTACATCTTCTTTAAACAAAGCCTGATAACTACTTAAAACAATACCTACGGCGTATTGCTATACTAGTATTACCATGATCAATAAGGATAAAACCAAACCAAATGAGGTTATTAACTTAAAACTAATTGTTTTATTTTTAAACATTACCTTCTCCTTTACTATCTGTGTTAGTTGCATTTGCAACATTAATATCTTGTATTGAAAAAAGCTTCTCCCCATCAAGAAGCATTACTACTTTTGCATCTACTTTACCCATACCCATAATAAACTCTGTATCAACACTGCCAAAACTAGGTGCATCTTCTATTTGTTCAGAAGCAATTGTAAGCACCTCTGAAACCTCATCTACCATAGCCCTAACACATGGTTTTTACCATCCATAGTTATTTGCAAAACGATAATACAGGTTTTTTCATTTTCTGCGATAGCACCAAAACCAAAGCGCTTTCCTAAATCAACCACAGGTATAACTTTACCACGTAAGTTAATAACCCCTTTAAAATACTCTGGAACATTAGGCACACGGGTTATAGGCATCTGGCCTATAATTTCTTGCACCTTTAATATTTCAAAGCCAAAGATAGCTAGTGGAAAGTTACTAAATGGACGGAGATGGAGTATGGTAGATAGTCTGGAATTGGCGGAAAGTTCTGTCGATGCACGGGCAGGGTTATATTTAACTTTTGTGCTAAGTGAAGAAATCTTTATAAAGCCAAACCATACAATATCTGTTTTTTTGTCCCGTAAAGAATTTTTTAAAATATGTCAACGCAAAGTTTAAATGTCCACTAGAAGTGGTCCAAAAAAATAGACAATTGCTAAGAAAAAAAATCTAATAAATCAATGTTTTTGTCTATCATAATATGAGGGGCTACTTCTGAGGTTTTGACATCTTCTTTTGTAGCTTCTCCAGTTAATACCAAAATAGATATTAACCCACCATTTAAACCTGTTTTAATATCAGTGTATAATCTATCTCCCATAATAGCTACATATTCTGAGCTTACACCTAAACGATTTAATAAAGGCCCAGTCATCTCAGCGTTTGGTTTACCAATAACTTTTGGCTCTACACCTGTTGCAGATATTAACGCCTGCATCATAGCACCTAAATCAATATCAAAGCCTGTTGGTGTTGGGCATAACATATCAGGGTGTGTAGCACACCAAGGAACACCATGCTTAATCAGATGATAAGCTGTATTTAATTTTTGATAGGTCAACGTCTTATCATAACCCATAACAATCATATCTGGGTTATTATCCGACAACTTAAATCCAGCTTTAACAAAAGCTTCTTCTAAACTTGGAGTACCCATTAAAAAAATTTTTTTAACCTTATGTTCTTTTAAATAATCAATGGTTGCATCACCAGATGTGTAAATATCCTCGATACTTGCCTCTATACCCATCTTTGCCAGCTTGTTAACATAAGCATCGGCACTGCGTGATGAATTATTAGTTAAAAAAACATATCTAATATTCTTAGCTGTTAATCCTTTTAAAAAATCAATTGTCCAAGGAAAAATGTCATTGCCCATGTAAATTGTTCCATCCATATCTAAAAAAATAATTTTTAATTTTTTTAGTCTTTTTTCAATAGATTTGTTTTTTAACAAAACCATATTAACCTATTGACTTTTCAGTTTTAAAAAACAATCTTTTGGCATTTGCGGTTGTTAATCTAGCAATCTCGTCTATCGTAACTCCACGAAGTTGGGCAATTTTAGAAGCTATCTCTGGAATATTGCTTGGGTCATTTCTCTGGGAGCGTTTACTTTGTGGTGCTAAATATGGACAATCAGTCTCTAATAAAAAATAATTACTATCTATTAAACTTGCAACCTCTTGCATATCTGGCGCATTTTTATAAGTTACAATTCCATTAAATGCAACCATAATACCCTGAGATACTAACCATTTAGCAAAATTTAAATCACCTGTATAACAATGAAATTCACCACCAGCCTTTAAAGGTAAAAAATCCTTTAATATATTTTTACAATCTTCAAAAGCATCACGACAATGTATAATCACTGGCAAATCTACATCTACTGCCAAAGATAAATAACTACAAAATACTTTTTTTTGCACATCTGGACTGACGGGATTTCTAAAATAGTCTAAACCTATTTCACCTATACCAACAACTACAGATTCCTTAGCATAATTTACCATCTGTTTAAAACTCTCTTCTGTATGCTCATTGGCATAGTGAGGGTGCAATCCAACAGTGGCAAAGATCTCATCGGGATATTTACGAGCTAAATCTATACAATCAATTGTTGTATCTAAATTAGTGGCTACATTAATTACCTGCTTAACACCTAAAGCTTGAAATGTTTGTATTACTGTTTCTCTATCGTTATCAAATCGTGGAAAATTTAGATGAGCATGAGTATCAATAAAATATGACATATTTATTTATTTCTCTCAGTAAACTTTTTAAATCTAGAAACAAAATTTTCTATTTCTTCTTCTGGATCTATACTGCCATCATCTAAAGCACGCTGACGTTTTTCTGCGTTTTTTAAAGCTAATTGATGACTTGTTTCAACTACTTGATTGCGTTTTTTTTCAAAATAAATTTGATAAACCCTCTGCGAAACTTCACTAACTTCTTCTACAGTAATAAATTGTTTAGATAATTTATTACGCAATTCAATTTCATCTTTTGCTGAAAAAATATCTTCAACATCCAATCCCATCATATTTTTGCCTTTATAAACAAAATAACGGTTGCCAGTTTGTTGGCCTTTATTTTTTATTTTAGAATATACATTAAAAGCATTAGTTAATTTAGTCATGCCCATTACCCCCTACAGATTTAAGCGACTTACTATAATCCTTTAAAGTGGTCTGTGGTTGATTTAACAATGCCTGCATACCACTTAATAAATTAAAATCACAATTTTTAACAGCATCAAATCCAGCCTCTGCTAAAACCCTGTGAATATGAGTTACTGTAATTTTTGCTGGATCTATTGCAGGAATCAAGATTTTTTTATTTTGACGATCAGAATAAGCTAAAATCCCTCCCACCACTAACCGTTCACTAATTTCATTTAACAATCTAACTGGTATGCAATATAACTCTGACAAGTGTTGAGAATCCCAATTACGGCGTTCACCATAAAATTCTTTGGCGGATTCTGCGCACAATAATAATCCAGTAAAAAGCCCAGAATTAAAATTAGCTTTTGTGGAACGACCTTCAAATTCAAAACTTTGCATATTTTGCCATGCAAAACTAATTTCTGATCCCAATAAAACTATTAACCAAATCAACCATATCCACAATAAAAAAATTGGTAAAGAAATAAACCCACCATATATTTTAACCATGGGAGAATCGGGTGCCATAACCCCCTTAATATATAAAGCAAAAATCAATTTTGCTCCTTCAAATAAAATAGATGCACATACCGAACCAATAAAGGCTGGAATAATGCGAACTTTTGTATTTGGCATATATAAATACAATAAAAAAAACGCTAAAGAAGTAACAGCAATAGTAAAAATATAAGCAATGCCAACCCCTAAAATTGGCAATGTTATTAAGCGATCGTAAATAGCCGACGATTGCATACTTGCAGATAAAGAAATTGATATGATAATTAATATTGGACCAAAGGTTAAAATAGTCCAGTAACTTGTTAATTTTTCAAAAAAACTACGAGAATTTGCAATACCCCATATAGTATTAAATGCTTTTTCTATTGTACCTAATAAAGACAATACAGATATTACTAAAAATATAAATGCTATGCCTCCAATCGCAGTAGCATTAATTTTATCTATAAAACCAAATAAAGTACTATGCACAATCTCTTGAGATTCTGGAACTAAGACTGTTGCTAAAATTGGCTCTAACTTACTTTTGGCATCATCAATACCGCCAATACCTTTAAAGATAGAAAATGCAACCGCCAATAAAGGCACTAATGAAATTGCCGTTGTATACGCCAACGCTTTAGCACGCAATAAACAATTATCTTCAACAAATCCTTTGATAATTATCCATAAAAAACGTAACGCATAAATTATTTTACAATTAACCTTAGACACATTTGGTGAAACTAACCAAACCTGTTCAATAAGCCATTGCTTGTAATGTAGCATTAAAAAACCTGATTAAATTCCTCAGGATTTAACTTAAACCCTTTTTTAACCACAATAGTTTTACCAAGCATATCACCTAAGCGTTGTCCTCGACTAGAAAAACTCATAAAAAATCCACCCAATAAATATAAAGATGACGGTATACCGTCTATATATCGTAATAAATTACGCATTAAAATTGCCGAATCTTTTGGTTTATCGCCATAAATACTAATAACTTGTATACCCATAAAGATTTTCCCTATTGTTTGACCATTGCGTCTTTCCATTAAAAAAAAGTACATATATGAAAATAATGTAATAAATGCAGCTGTCTTTTGCAATTCAATAAGATTTAGTGAAACACCAAAACCGCCAGAATTTTGTGAGAAAAAATAAATCAATGGTAATAATTGTGTGATAATTAAATCTATAATTAATGCCAGCACTCTTTTAGGTATAGCCTCTCCTACTGCTTGGGCTAATAATAAATTAGAACGCAATAAACGTTTACGTAACAAGATAGGTGACAATATCATTGAAATTAAAAGCAATAAACCAAACGAACCAACTACTGAACTAAATTTATTAAATATATCACTTAATGACGATGAACTATCAATGGGAGTAAGCTCTAATTGGTCATCAAATTTATTACCCCTAATAACATCTAAACCACCAAGATAATTAGGTAATAAAAAATATATTTTATTATCCACACGTCCGGCACCGTATATTTCAGTTAAAAAACCTACCGAATTATTAATTTTTTGAGGATTGAGTAAAAAACCATCAGAATTAAAATTAGAAAATTTTAATTCTTTAGAACTATCAACGTATAACAATGTTGTTTCATCTAATAAATACGCAGATACTATATTTTTAATATGAACTATTTCTTTTATATTATTTTCAACAATAGCATAAATATAAAAAATATTATCCTTTATACCTGATACTAAAACATTATTTTGTTTATCTTTAATTAATTGTATATGTGTAAGAGTCTGTAAATTAGCATCATTAAAAAACACCCCTTTCCATAAATTGACTTCTTGCTTAAACCAGCCAATATTGGCATTCGCTAACCCCCAAATCTTTTCAGAATCTATTAACAAAGGCTTAACAGGAGGGCGATAATCAATAGTCTTAATAAAAGATAATTTATTTTTTAAATCAAATTTAGAATAATTTTTAGTGCGATAGATTGTTAAAACATTCTCTTGTATTGTCGCACAAACAAAAGAACCATTTAAACTTAGTAATTCTTTTGTTGTATTTTTATCAACCTGTACAATTTTAGTGATTTCTTGATTAGTTTCTAATGCAGGTGGATTATAAACTACAATTAAAGAATGATTATATTGAAGTGCATTAAAAGCAGCATAACTATTGCTGGTTATTAAAATAATAACCAGCAATATAATAAAACGAATTAACTTGGCAAAAGCCATAATTTATTTTTTTACAACAGATTCCAATGCTTTACGCATACGTTGCCAAACATCATCTTTTTGAGCCTCTGGTAAAATACCTACTTTCAAAAATTCACTTTTAATTTGGCGAACCTCTGCCTGAGTATCAATACCATCAGATTTGCGACGACCACTTGATGGAGCCTCAAGTGCCAAACGAAATCTATCAGCTAATGATAAATTACTGCTTTGAGACTGACCTGAACCCAACATTTCCATACGCACAACTAATGCTTCAGCACGTTTTAGATTTGCAAGCTTAACCTCATCATCAGCAATAGTATCTGTGTTTTCTAAACGCATAACAGCCGCTTGAAATTCTTTACGCAAAGACTCATCACGCGCACCTTTTACAACTGTAATAGATTTAAACTCTACTTGTATCTGTTTTAATTTTTCAGCGATTGTTTCACTATCTTCTGAGAAAGGCAAATCTTCTACTTGCTCAATTAATGCCTGACGTTTAGACGCAGCTGCCATCTCTTCTTCAGCACGACGTTGATCTGCATTTTTAGCATTTTTAATAAAATCATTAACCAAAGAGAAAAATTTATCACCCAAAGAACGGTCTTCTTTACGAGGTCCAGCAGGCAAAGTGGTCCACCGTTTTTGCATACCTTTTAGTTGAAACTTTAAACGATCAATATCAGTTTTATCATCAACACTATCAATCATTTCTTGTACTTGAGATAGCATATTTTCTTTGTCGACAAGATTTCCTTTACGACTTTCATCTAATTTAGCATAAAGAACACCTGTAGCTTCACGCCAAGCATCCCAGATTTCATCATCTTTTTCTCTTGGAACAGGACCTGCTTGTTTAAAGCGTGCTTCAAAGTCCTGTAATTTTGACTCTAAAGATGCCAATGCTTCTGTATCTGACAATGCCTTAACCTCATCAATAATAATGAGTTTTTCGGCCATATTACTTTCACGTTTAGCATCCATATCCTTTAGATGTCCAGAACGAGCAGCAAAGAATTTATCACAAGCTTTCTTAAATCTCTTATATAAATTTTTATCAAATTTTCTGGGCATTGGCCCCATGTCTTTCCATTTTTTTTGTAAATTTCTTAATTTTGCAGCAGTTGATTTCCAATCAGTAGAAGTGCTTAATTTTTCTGCGTCTTCACATAATTTTTCTTTTAATTTTAATTGAGCTTCACGTTGATTTTCTTTTTCTGCCAAATAATCATCGCATCGTCCAAATTGAGCATCACAAACTTTGCGGAATTCTTCCCAAATCTTATCACTTTCTTTATGTGGTACAGGACCTATCTTCTTCCATTTGCTTTGTGCATTTTGAACCGTACGAGCAATAATAGCTTGATCTTCTTCTTTGCTCATTGCTTCAACAGAACTAACTAATTCTTTTTTCTTTTGATAATTTGCCCAACGCTCCCATTCATCTCTTTCTAAATATTCGCGATGTATCTGAAAGAAAGTATCACAAGCCTTTTTAAATCTTTTTTCTAAATTGCGAGCAACCTTTGGGTTTTTCTTAGCCAAAGCATTCCATTTTTCTTGGGCTTGTTTAGCCTGATTAAATGCACGCATTTGCCGTTTACCAGTTTCTATATTTTCAACTAAGCCACAAAGTCTTTCAAATTCTGCCGAATCTGATTTAGACGGTTTATTGTTAACAGCCTCTTTGTTTTTTGCTGATTCAACGGCTTCGACATCTTGTGTAATTTTGTTTTCGCTCATAATTGGGGTCCTTGTTCAAAACTTTACAAAGTTTTGCTATACTGTAATTCTTAAAAACTTAAGATTATACAGAATATTTAAAAAATGTGGATAGATTTAGGTATTTTTTCGCTTTTATTTTTGGAAATAACAAATGCAAGATATAAATCCCAAGTTACTTGAGCCTAAATGTGATGCAAATCAAATTTTAGAGCTAATAATTAAACAAAATAAGAGTATTCAGACTTTTGCAGAACACAACGCTGATGCCTCTTCTGAATTTTCTCAATGGAATGTAGCTCAGCACATTGAACATATTATCTACACCACTAAAACAGGAATTTTCTTATTACTAGAAGCCATAGAAAATTCAACCATACAAACTGATATGCACCAATTGGGCAAAGATTTATTAGCCAGAGGAGCATTTCCATTAAAACAAACACAAGCCCCTGATTTTGCCATACCTAAAAATATGAGCCACAAAAAATTACAATCATCTGCCAAGCGACTCTTAAGTAGTGTAGAAAATTTAACAGCACGTACAGCAGAAATAAATCAAGCTACAAATACTAGCAAACACCCCATTCTTGGCGGGTTTACAGCTCTACATTGGTTACAATTTATAGCTTTACATCAAAATCATCACATTGAAATAATAAAAATATTAATTTCTGATAAAAACGCTTAAGCTTTTTATATGATTGTCGATAACAACATTATCTCTTTAAGAGTGCGTACAAAAAGCATTATCAAGTAGAGCGGAAACAAGGAACTTGACTTGCCTTGTATCCTCTTAATGAGGAGCCCCAGACTATCCCGCTGGGGTTTTTTTAATTAATCTTCTTCGTTAAAAGTTGCTATTAATTTTTCTAATAAATCAGCATCTTCAGACTGCATTGTTGAACCAATAATAAAGCCATCTTCTGCTTTACGACATACAACAACATTTAATAATAATTGCATTTTAAATGTATCGCTAAAAGAAATAATAACATCGATATTACTACCGACTTCCATAGGTTCTGACCACTGAAAACCAACGCCTTCACGACTGATATCCAACCCAGAAACCTGACAATCAAAATCAACCAAATACAACTGCATTTCCTGATGAAAATCAAACCGTTTAAAGCGCCTTCTTTCAATTTTATCCATTATTTTTCTCCAGCATACCAACTAATACATCACTAAAATCACTAATTCCAAATGGTTTTAACAATAAACCATCCATATTTTGCTTAACCAATATTTTTATTTCTTCGCCAGAAAGTGCCTTACTCAAAACTAAGACCTGTTGACTCTCTCGCCCACTTTCTTGTTTTAAATAAGATAAAATACTTACTGGATCTTCCATATCAACTATTACAATCTCTATCAACTCACCTGTTTCACGACCATGCCTAACAGCACGTATCCCAGTAATAGCACTATCGGCTAACGCAATCACAGCACCAAAATGCTCTAAAATTTTAACTAATAATGTACGCATCAACTTATATTGACTGATTAAAAGTACGCGTTTACCAGACAGCCCATAACAAGTTATTTTTTTTGACAAAGGCACAGCCATATTAACTTTTGCACAGGCTTTAGAAGCTCTACCATTAATTTGGAATTTATCAATTTTTGACATAATCTCACTATAAGAAAACATTTTTTTTGACTGTCTATAAAACTAATTATATTATACTATTTTTATCATTGTTTACTAGATTGACATAATAAAGGATTTTTAATGACACAAATGCAAGAATGCTATAAAACTATAATTGAAAATGTGGGTGAAAATCCAAATCGAGATGGCTTGTTAAAAACTCCAGAGCGCGCTGCCAAGGCAATGCAATTTTTAACACAAGGCTATAATCAAGATATTAAAACAGTAATAAACGGCGCTTTGTTTGATTCTGACAACGATGAAATGGTCATAGTAAAAGATATAGAATTATATTCTTTATGCGAACATCATATCCTACCATTTGTTGGAAAATGTCATGTAGGCTACATTCCCGACGGTAAAGTTTTAGGGTTGTCTAAAGTTGCTAGAATTGTTGACGTATACGCTAGACGCTTACAAATACAAGAAAACCTAACAACACAAATAGCAAACACAATTAGTGAAGTTACCAACGCCAAAAGTGTCGGTGTAATTATAGAAGCACAACACTTTTGCATGATGATGCGCGGAGTTGAAAAACAACATTCTTCTACCACCACCTCATGTATGCTAGGCGGATTTAGATCAGATAGATCAACTAGATTAGAATTTTTAAATCTAATTAAATAATTAATCCACAGAATAAAAAATATCTTTTCCTACCTGTCTAGCTATAACTTTAGACGTATCCAACCAAGTATTGATAATTTTGGTTGGCTTTTCGCCTAGCATAATCTCCAAATCGTGAGCTGTACAAGGACGACGCTTTAATACATTTAACACATCTGATTTAGACATCTTTTGACCTGCCAAATAAGAAGATATCACCCCAACTTCTACGCTATCATCTGAAAGCTGTTTTGCTATTGATTGTAATTCTGCATAAGCCAATGGTTGTAGATTACTTTGTGTACCTGGTCTGACCAAAGTGTTTAACTGTGTTTGTGTTGGATTTATTTTTTTAATAGCTTTTTTTAATGCTAAAATATCCTCTTGGCTATCATTTATTCCAGCTATTAATAATATTTCTAGCCACATTTCACCATGAAATTGTTTTTTAAAATCAGCCAAAGACGATATGATTTTATCACAATTAACACCTGCTACTGGACGAGTTAAGCGCAAAAATGATTTTTGCAAGGCCGAATCCAATGACGGCATTATTAAATCTGCATGCAAACAATTTTCTATCACCTGCTGATTATCAAGTAATAAAGAATTTGTAATAATAGCAATTTTACATTGATATTTTTTTTTGGCCAAACTAATAAATTTACCCAATTCCGACCATAGGGTTGGCTCTCCTGAACCACAAATAGTTAAATAATCTGCATGATTTCCATTAGCAAAAAATTCATCCAACTCTGCTATAACCTTTTGTGCATCACAAAAAAACTGTAGCTCATTTGTTAAATTTGTAGTGCGACCAACTTCACAATAGACACAATTCATCGAGCAAGTTTTATTAGGTATAACATCTATGCCCAAAGACTGCCCCAGTCTGCGCGAAGGTAATGGACCAAATAAATATTTATATGTCATTTTTTAACCACGCCTTTATTTCATTAATATTACAATTAAATATCGCATCTAATATACATAAATTTTTAATAAATTTACGCCCCATTTGCATATAAACTGGATGAGTAAATTTTACATACTGTAATTTAATATTGCATTCTGCAAAAACACTTTCATCATTGTAGGCTTTAGCACCTACTCCAGACAAATAAGCATCACCATCGATAGCCTGCACAAGATTACACAATCGTTTTGATTTTATACCTATAACTTTTAAATTTGATGCCAAATATAAGGGTTTATCTTCTGATAAAATATCCAAAATAAATTTTAACCACGCAAGATTTAAATCAACAATTTTATACCAATCTTGATTAATAAGTTTAGATATCAAAGGAAATACCCTTTTAAAATTAGGTGATTTAAAATAACAAAATTGCAATGTTCCTAATATTTTTTTACGCCAATCAAATGATGTATCAATTTCTACATCATTAATTTGCTGTAAATATAATCCCTTAGTTTTTACTGGCACAGTTATTAATTTAGCTAATTGATTACAATATATATTATTGCGTTGAATAAAGCCTCTTTTTATAAACTGCACATCATCTAACACAATATGACAATCAGCTTGTAATATTTTTGCGTAATAACCTAAATACCCAATAAACTCTGGTTGATGAATAGAAACTAACACGTTTTAAGAACTAAAGCCCCAAACCAATGCACCTGTTTTATCCAGATAACCAAATTGCTTATCTTTTTCAATAAATGCCAAACCATTTTTAAAATCTGCAACCCAATTATATATTGGCTTAATTACCCAACAACCATCTACATCTATAAAACCATATTTACCGTTATATTGTACCCTAGCCAAACCTTCGACAAATGCATGGGCATCGTCATAAATTGCATTTATAACCTGTTCACCATCGGTATTAATAAAACCAAATTTACGATTCATCTCAACTCTGGCAAGACCTTCACTAAAACGACCTCCTCGACCATATTGTAAATGTAAATATGCCTCGCCCTCTGCGCCAACATAAGGCCAATCAAAATGTGATCTAATTTGTATTTCTCCTTGTAAATTGATATACATTGTTGCGCCTTTCACTTCAACTCTTGCCAAACCCTGAGAGAAACCTTGTGCCATCATATAATGAGGCGCAATAATCCATTTGCCACGTTTAGATATATAGCCCCATTTACCGCCTTGCTCAACTGCAGCACAATTTTGCGAGAAACTATCACCTGCACCATATTTTAACGGTATCACCAACCTACCATTACGATTTATATACCCGCACCTACCAGCATTTTCTACACACGCTAATCCTTCTGAAAAATTAAACGCGTTGTCAAATTCTGGCTTAACAACAATCTCACCTGCTAGATTAATGTAGCCCCACCGCGTAGCTTGTTTATATTTAGCCATTTGATTGCTAAAGTCTTCTGCATATTCAAAACTAGGTTCAATCAAAAAACTGCCATCTGGCTTGATGTACCCAAATAGTCCATCAACTTCCACTAAAGCAACGCCATCACTAAAATCAGCCGCTCTACCGTATTGAGGTTGGATTATAATATTACCCTTTTTATCTATATAACCCCAAGCCCTATTAACAACTATTGGATAAAGATGTTTTAACATTATAATGGCGTAACTTTACGCCCTTCTTCGCCGCGTTTGCCTTGAGATAACTCAAAGCACACTATTTGATTTTCTTTTAATATTCTAAAACCTGGCATATCTATTTCGCTTTGATGAAAAAATATTTCACGCTGATCTATATCAGCCACTATAAATCCAAATCCTTTTTTCTTGTTATACCATTTAACTTTACCCCGTTCAGTGCCAGTAGGTAAACTCTGATTTATCGAATTTAAATTTGTCTTTAACGCATCCTCTTTAATATCATCTGTCTTTAACCAATTTAACCAACCATATATTGAAATAACAGTATAGACTGTAAATAATCCGACCATTGCATATACTTCGATGGCAAAATTCATAATAATCAAAGCTATATTTGAAATAATCCAAATAGGAAAACATATAATATTTTTACGAGCGTTAAGATATGTCCCCAAAACAGCAATGGCCATTGGAATCCACATTAAATTTTTAATTAAATCTATTTTTTCTTGTGTCATGTTAATTTGCCAAGTTAATTAATGTAAGAGCAACAATAATCAGTAATCTCTTTGATTTTAATTTGAAAACTAGCATTAGCTTCAACTTCAAATTGCTCACCACCTTTAATTTGTTGCCATTCTGCAGTATTTGGTAATAACACTTCCAAATCGCCAGCAAGTATTTGCATTACTTCTGCCGCCTCTGTGCCAAAAGTATATTCGCCTGGCATCATAATACCCAAAGTTTTTTTGCTACCATCATTAAAAATAACTGTGCGACTAGTTACATTGCCATCAAAATAAATATTGGCTTTTTTGATTACTGTTACATTATTAAATTCTAACATATTATTTCCTTAAATTAAAACCGTATTGTAATAAAAATATTAAATAAAAAAAGGATTCTCATTAAAATTAAATTGGCGTACCGCCCTATACTTTAATAGTTTATTATAATTTAATATCGATAATTAAAAATTTATTTGTTGCACAATCAGATTCAATGCTTCTTGTATGGTAGTACCATAAGCAATGATACCTTCATCATGTCCTGCCGTCACAAAAATCCCACTGCTTTTTTTGCTATTTTTAACTAACTTAGCAATGGCAATTGCCAAATCAGGTGTACCAAACTTAGCGCTTTTGGGCGTTTGTGGATGATTGCCCTTAAGCATAAAGTCAAAAAGTTTGCGACTATGAATATGTATCACCGCCACAACATTAGCATCAACTTGATATATAGCGCCATGTGTCATGGATTCTGAAGAGGCCTTTATAGCACCCTCACATACAACCTTATTTTTAAATATATCAAAATCTGTAACTACGCAATAATCTTTAGAGTATAAAATATCTTTGTTTCCAGTGGCACTACCTGTAATAACAAATTGATTTTTAATTGTAGAGCCATATCTAATCGAAATATTACCATAGCCAATACCATTTGAGTAAGCCCCTATTAGTCCCAAATTATACAGTTTTTCTCTAACTTTATTAATTTCATACAATGAAACATCTATAGGCAAAGCTGTTTTAATTAATTCTAAAGAAAATTTTATATATCCTTCATCTTTACACATCTTATTTTTGCTCTGGAAATAATTTTAAAATAGACTCTTCTGTAGCATCACAAACACCACGCTCACATATTAATTTAGTAACAAGCCTGGCAGGCGTTACATCAAAACCCCAATTACGAGCTGGTGTTTTATCTGGACAAATTTGAATTGTTTGTCGAGTTCCACACTCGGTTTTTCCTGTTATAAAACGCACTTCGTCTGCCGAACGCTCCTCTATGGGTATTTGCGTTAAACCATTAGTAATTTTAAAATCAAAAGTAGAAGAAGGCAACGCTACATAAAATGGTATATGATTATCTTTAGCTGCTAAAGCCTTTAAATATGTACCAATTTTATTAGCTACATCACCTGATCGAGTGGTTCTGTCTGTGCCAACGATAACCATATCAACCAAGCCGTGTTGCATTAAATGTCCACCTACATTATCGGCAATTAAAGAATGTTTAACACCATGTTGAGCAAGCTCCCAAGCTGTTAAGCTTGCCCCTTGATTGCGAGGCCTAGTTTCATCTACCCAAACATGTAAATCAATACCTGCATCATGGGCTGCATAAATAGGTGATGTGGCTGAACCGTAATCGACAAAAGCCAACCAACCAGCATTGCAATGAGTTAAAATATTAACTGTTTCACCTGATTTTTTTTGACTGATTTGTTTAATGATTTCTTTACCATATTCACCTATGCGCCGGCAAGACTCTGCATCTTCATTTGCAATGGCAATTGCCTCTTGCTTAGCCAAAAAACGCTTTTGAGCAACATCATCAACCCCATTAATAACCGATTGCACTCTATCGACAGCCCAAGCTAAATTTGATGCTGTCGGTCTAGTTGCCTTTAAAATATCTGATACTTTATTTGTATAATTATTTATATTATCATCTTCAGCTTCTAATGTTGCTATATACATACCAAAGCCAGCCGTAGCGCCTATTAAACCAGCACCACGAACATACATATCCTTAATTGCCAATCTAAAATCATCAACTGTTTTTAAATCCATAATTTCAAAATTATGTGGCAATAACTGCTGATTAATAATTTTTACAATAGTATCATCTTCACCACTTAACCATATAGTTCTGTACGCCTGATTATTTACATTCATATTCTCATCCAAATAAAATTATTTTTAAAATAATAAACTGTTTAAAATAGATAACTATATTAAATGTAAAAAACAATAGAACGCTATAACATAACTTAAGATGTAATAATCTATATATTTGATGATTTAATTTTGTTTAATCTTTTGTTCTTTTTAATTGTATTATTAACTCAATATGAGGTATTAATCTTTCTATATCACTTAGCTTATCTCTTAAAGCTGTCCACTCTTCCAAGGATAAACGCCCTGAATCTAAAATAGCTTCATGTATTTCAGTAATTAAATCAGTTTTTTGATTTTCATCTTTAGACAAAAAACCATTAATGCTAAGCAAAGTATCTAACTCGTCCTGACTGATAATATTTTTTTTATTCACTGTTCCTCCTTTTTTATAAAAGATATAAACAAATTATTTAATAAAAAAAATATTAAGCAAGAATTTATTAAAAATTTCCTAAAGCTTATTGTTTTAATTTTATAAGTAAGTCGTATAATTTTAACTCATTTAAAAAAAGGAAACGCATGGACCCCGCTATTAAAGCCGATATTGAAGCTAATACAAAAAAAAGAAGAACTTTTGCTATCATTTCACATCCCGATGCTGGTAAAACAACATTAACTGAAAAATTATTATTATTTTCTGGCATGATACGTACAGCTGGTGTTGTAGGCTCACGCAAAAGTAATCAAGGTGCAGCCTCAGATTGGATGGGAATGGAGCAAGAACGCGGTATTAGTATCACAGCATCTGCCATGCAATTTCCTTATAAAGGTTTAACTATTAATGTGTTGGATACCCCTGGTCATCAGGATTTTTGCGAAGATACATATCGTACCATTACAGCAGCAGACTCTGTAATAATGGTTATCGATTCTGCAAAAGGTGTTGAAACCCAAACCAGAAAACTATTTGAAACCTGTAAATTACGCAAAATACCCGTTATAACTTTTATTAATAAAATGGATCGCTATGGTAAAGACCCCATAGAATTAATGGAAGAAGTAGAAGAAGTTCTAGGCATAGAAGCTGCTGCAATTAACTGGCCTGTTGGACGTGGTAAAGATTTTAAAGGTGTAGTAGATTTACAATCTAACACTATTAACCTATATACAAAAACTGCTGCAGAAGGTTCTGCCAAACCAGACTTAACACAACTAAACTTAAATACTGTCCAAGCCAACAACCTTTTAAGTGACGAAGAAATCAATGATTTAAAAGACGAAGTAGAATTAATATCAGAAGCTGGCAATCAATATACCATCGAGCGTTTTAGAGACGGACAAGTAACACCTGTTTATTTTGGATCGGCATTAACTAACTTTGGCGTAGAACCTTTATTTGACGCCTTTGTAGACATAGCACCTTGTCCACATGGAAGACCTGCCAATATAGATGCCGATACAGAAATTATTGTAAGTCCTACTGAAGAACCTTTTAGTGCTTATATTTTTAAATTACAAGCAAATATGAATCCACGCCACCGTGATTGCATTGCTTTTATGCGTATTAATACAGGTCGCTTTGAAAAAGATTTAGTAGTTACCAATCAACGCTCTGGAAAAAAAATACGTTTAGCACAGCCACACTCTTTAATGGCAGAAGGTCGTGAAACTTTAATTAGTGCATATCCAGGCGATGTTATCGGCGTAATTAGCTCTGGCAATTTTCAGATTGGAGATACAATAACAAGCAAAAATAATTTTACATATAAACCATTACCATACTTTCAACCAGAACATTTTGCCAGACTTGAACCAGCAGAATTTGGCAAACGCAAGGCTATTGATAAAGGATTAGCTCAATTAGTAGCTGAGGGAACAGTACAAATTATGCGCGATTGGGAAGACCATAATGCCAATGCGTTTATCGGTGCAGTAGGACAATTGCAATTTGAAGTCCTACGTTACAGATTAGAAGACGAATACAAAGTAAAAACCAAACTTACCCCACTTGGCTTTGACTGTAGTTGTTGGTTAATGGGTGATGTGGATTCGTTTAAATTACCCTTTGGAGCAAAAATAGTTAAAGACCAAAGAGATATGCCAATGGTGTTATTTAAAAATCAATGGGATAAAGGATATGCAGAACGCGAAAATCCTAATCACCAACTGGTGGATTACGCTTAGCTTAACACTAAAACTGTACGTTGAGAAAAAAGTCTTTATAGCTGTATAATAAATTTATGCTAACAACATCTCCTATATCACCAAGTTGGTTAAAATATTTGCATAAAGAATTTACTCAGCCTTATATGCAAAATTTACAAAAATTTTTACAATGCGAAAATCAACAATATGTGGTTTATCCAGAAGATAAACTAAGATTTCATGCACTTAATATTTGCCCAATAGAAAACACCAAAATAGTCATTATAGGTCAAGACCCATACCACGGCAAAAATCAAGCCCATGGTTTAGCTTTTTCTGTTCAACAAGGTGTTAAAATACCTCCGTCGTTGCGCAATATATATAAAGAGATAGAATCTTCTTTACATATAACTATGTCGCAAAATGGTGATTTATCTAATTGGGCAAAACAAGGTGTCTTATTAATTAATGCAACTCTAAGCGTACGTCACGCAACACCACAATCACACGCCAAAAAAGGCTGGCAAAAATTTACTGATTGTATAATACATACTGTAAATGATAAATGTGATCATATCATATTTATGTTGTGGGGCAAACCGGCTCAACAAAAACTAAATTTAATTAATACTAAAAAACACTTGGTACTACAAGCTCCACACCCTTCTCCACTATCAGCTTACCGAGGTTTTTTTGGTTGCAACCATTTTAAACTAGCTAATCAATATTTACAAAAACATCAAAAAACACCAATTAATTGGCAAGTCTAATTGTGATTATTACCAAAAAAGAAATCTTCTAACATCAAACAAATTGTATGATAAATTGGTAAATGCAATTCTTGCACTTCTAAAGTTCTACTAGCTGGTACTTTAAGGGTAATATCAGCTATCTTTGATAATTTTCCACCATCTTGACCTGTTAATAAAATTGTTGCCATACCTTTAGCTTTAGCAACTTCAAATGCATAAATAATATTTTGAGCATTTCCAGAGGTGCTAATACCCAAAAGTACATCCTTGGATTGTCCCAAAGCCAAAACTAATTGCGCAAAAATCAACTCTGGATCAACATCGTTAGCAAACGCTGTGCTTAAACTCATAAAATTAGTTAATGGTATTGCTGGTAATGCACCTTGTAAATGATTCTTTAAATAATCAGGTAGCTTATCTGCTAAGTCAGATTTAAGTGGCCTTGGTATCTCAAAAGATTTTAACAACTCACCACTAATATGTTCGGCATCTGCTCCACTACCACCATTGCCTGCTAATAATAGTTTTCCACCTTGATTAAAACAATTACACAATACTTCAAAACAGGACTGAACTGTTGATTCTAAACCGCTCAAATTAGGATAGCGACTACTCAATACTTTAAAATAAGGATTCATAATATCTCATTAATTAAATTGTCATATTTATAATATACAGATGTTATTTTATCATATTATGATTTATTAAACAGTAAAAAGACATACACTAAGTGTTTATAATAAACTATCCGCTTTTAATAATTCCAAAATCATCAGTTCAATTTCTTCATCTGGCAAATAAGCACATTCCTGAAAATCATTTATAATTGCAACATATTTACTAGCTGTCGAGACTACTGTCAATGGACTTAAATTTGTTTGCTCTGTAATAAATTTAGATATTTTTTTAAACCATGGATTATCAGTAACGCTTTGGTTATTAGATTTCGCATCAATGTGATATTGTTCTACAGTTGGTTCACTGATAATTTCAATTGTATCTGGGATTTTACTTTCAAATTCTTCATAATTTTTATTACTTTTGTTATTTTGTACTAAATCATGTTCAGAACCAGGAATTGCTAATTGAGCCAAGAAATCATTTTTTATATCGGTTAGTATTTTCCATAATACTCCTGCATTTGGCTTAGGTTGGTTATTTAAATATTCTTGCAAACTATCCAAAAAAACATTTTGTAATTTTTGAGCTTTTTGAGCTCGATGATACATATCTGGGTAAAATCGTACAAATGTGTCAACAGATACATTACTTATGGCTATGACTTTAGATTTAACAGTAAAAGTGAGCTCGCTTAAAAAATTAATTATGTTTAATTCCTCTTGATTGGCTACTGCCCTATCACCGCTTTTTTGAAAAGGTGTCAATTTATATTTAGATCTATTTTTTTTCATTAGGTTTACAAGATGTTCTCTACCTATAACATTGCGTTTAAATTTAGATTTTAATCCATTAGTTATATATTTAAAACACCACTCTCTAGTCGCTGGAGAACTTAATTTTTCGCCTTTTATTTTGCATTCCAGTTCGCAAAATTTAATCTGTTCTTTTAATAAACTGACTGCCTCAGAATGGATAGTAGCTAATTTTGAACCCTTTTTCTTTTCTTGATTAATAAACCCTTGAATCATTTTGTTTACTTTAGCTGTTGTGAATCTAAATTTTTCAGTTAAATCTTCTAAAACTATATCTAAATCCTTACCGTAACTTTCAAAGCCACCCTTGGTATTTTGTCCACGATAAACCTTTAAGAACCATTCACCTCCACGTTTTTCAAATGAATCTTTCATAGAAACTGATTTAATAATACCATGATCCATTAAACGTTTTAAATAACGCTTATAAAAATCTCGCCTTTCTGCCGCTGGATTTTTACCAGAAGAACAAATCCCTGTTACTTTTCCCCAATAACTAAACTCTATTTCAAAAGTATCTCGATTATACAATTGCTTTTTTAAATGATGATAAACTTCGGTTTGTGGCCCTATTTTTAATAATTTAATTTCAGATCTGTCTAAGGTATGTTCACTTTCTAGTGCTCTATTAAAACATATAGGATCTACTGCTACTTCATAATAAACTCTGCGTCCTTCATTGATTATAACTACAGAACTTAAAGGATGAAATGATGCTTTTTTAGCTCCGCCAGTTAATGCGTCTAAAACGCCCTCAAATTCAATATCAGATTTGTACAGTGTATTGATTGCTTGTTTTATTTGATTTCTATAAGCGGCAGTATCCGCCCATGCAAACACACGCAAAACTTCTGATACTGTAAATCTAAATGTAAATAAGCCTTGATGCTCTTTTAAAAATGCTTTGTCATTTTGACGACGATAATATAATTTAATACCAATATTTAAAATAGCTCTAAAAACCATTTGTGTAAATTTAGTAAATTCATCTGCATCTGTTATTGTAATTTTTGTATGTACTAAAGTATAACCATGACCAGGTAATGGAAATGGCATCATAAATTCTTTTTTTAAAATTTTATGTTGGCTATCTTCTATTTTAAAATAAGGAATAGATTCAGAGCTATAGAATAAAGATAGGCTACCTGAAACATATTCTTCAATTATTTTATTTTCGGTAATTTCTTCGTTTATGTGTAATGAAATGGCTTTAGTCATAATTTAATTTAAAGTTATTAACTATATAACTATATAACTATATAACTATATAACAACAAATTTTTATTCATTTAAAACCTTTATATAAAATAAGTTATGTAAATTATTGAGCAATCAATACGGATTATTTGAGCAATCAATACGGATTGTTTGAGCAACCAATACGGATTGTTTGAGCAACCAGTATGGATAAAAGCTGAGCAGTCAGTACGGATAGATATTAAATATGAGCAATCAGTACGGATTAGCTAATATATTGATAATATTATTATCAATATAATGTTTTTGAGCATTTTTTACAGATATTTAATTGATTATTACTAATGCGCTATATTCAATAGTTGTTTATTTATAGACAGGTATAAATAGCTATGCACATACTTAAATACTTATAATATAAAGCTTTATAAATGCACACATAATAAGTGAGCATATAGCGCATATTAAACACCTATGGAATAGCTATTGTTTATGAGCATAAATTACGGATTTAACACTAAAAAGATAGT
>Ga0256837_1000870_pt1 | contig 22863 bp, 24 predicted proteins | sample 4562384metaG_FD_185976 | JGI IMG/M metagenome (GOLD analysis project Ga0256837, IMG submission 185976) | Hydrothermal vent microbial communities from Guaymas Basin, Mexico - 4561-384 | ecosystem: Environmental > Aquatic > Marine > Hydrothermal vents | place: Mexico: Guaymas Basin | collected...
ATCTATCATGTAGAAGAAAACCAAGTAAAGAAGAGATAGCAGAACATGAAGCTCTATACAAAGAGTGGAAAAGAAGCGAATAGCGGTTGCATTAGCAATCTTTCTATAAAAGAGCTGAGTAGTTCTTTTAATAAATTTAATCTAATTAATTAAATTTTAAATTACTTTTGGATAAAATCCGCCACACACGAGCTTTTATAAGCTTTTGATTTATAAATTAAAACAAGGAAACAAAATGTTACAAGGTATACTTAGAGATAGTATCGTAAAACAATCAACAAAACAACTAAGACGAGATGGTTATCTAATTGCTAACATTTATGGAAAAGGGTGCGAAAATATTAATGCAGCTTTTAAATTAAATGACTATATTAGATTTTTAAAAGCAAAAGAAGATGTTGCTTTTGATGTAGAAATTGCTGGAACTACTTATAAAGTAGTAGTACAAGAATATCAAGTACACCCAATAACTTCTGCTTTAGTACATGTTGATTTAATGATTGCACAACCAGGTATAAGAGCTACATATTATGTACCAGTTACTACAGAGGGAACACCTAAAGGTCTTAAAAATAAAGGTCTTTTAGCTTTTCATAGAAAAAGAGTTGCTGTAAAAAGTACAATTGAAAATTTACCAAAAGCTTTCCATTTTAATGTAACAGATTTAGACACAGGTGATAACTATCTTGTAAGAGATTTAGAATTACCAAATGGTGTTGACTGTTACTTAGATCCAAGAGTACCAATCGTTGGTATGATTAAATCTAAATAGTAAAAAGTATAAAAAGTGTATTTAATCGCTGGACTTGGTAATCCAGGTGATAAATATGCAAAAACTAGACACAATGTGGGTTTTATGGTTATCGATGAGATAACCAAAAACTTACAAACTACAAATATAAACAATCAAAACTTTAAATCAATTGTTAAAAAATATTCCACAAACTTATACTCGAAACCTCAAACTTATATGAATAATTCTGGTGAGTCAATTTTAAATATCGTAGAGTATTATAATATTGTAAATGAAAATATTATAATAGTACATGATGATTTAGATTTACCTTTTGGAACAGTTAAGTTTAAATTAGGTGGAGGCCATGGTGGTCATAATGGTTTAAGGTCAATAGATAGTCACATAGGGAAAGATTACATTAGAGTTAGAGTTGGTATAGGTAAGCCTGAAAATAAAAAAGATGTTGCTGACTTTGTACTAAGTAATTTTACTTTAGAAGAGTTTGATAAATTAAATGATATTAAACAACATTGTATAAAAGCTATTGAATCTTTGGAAAAACTATCCATCGAGGAAGTTAAATCTATATATACTATTAAGGCTTGATATGAATATTTTAACAAAATATATTTTAACAAAGTTTGTAAAATATTTTTTTATTATTCTTTTATCATTAGAATTATTTTTTATAAGTATAGATTTTTTACAAAACTTAGGAGAACTTCCAAATTCTGCAAATTTACAAATTTTGTATCTTTTGTACAATGCATTTTTTACATTAACTATAACATTACCACTATCTATTGTATTTGCATGGATAGTTACCCTTACAGTTTTTATTAAAAATAATGAGTTAGTTAGTTTTTATTCATTGGGAATACCTAAAAAGAAAATTTTGACTCCTATTATTAATATATCATTAGCTATAACAATGGTCCTTGTCATTCTTCAAGCTACACCATTAGCCTATTCATATGAACAAAAACAGAAAATTTTAAATAACCAATATTTTGTAAGTGAACAATCAAACATATTTTTAAAATATAATGAATATTTCGTATACTTTGATAAACTATATCCTTTGGAAAAAAAAGCAACAGGGATACATATTTTTAAAATAAAAAATAATGACTTAGTTGAAACTATTGTTGGTAAAAAAGCATATTATCAAAAGAATAAATGGTATGTGATTGATACGAAAATTACAAAAAAACCAGAAGTTATTGATTGGGATAAATCTAAATTAGAGATATCATATGAAAAATTTTTATATACATTAGAGGGATTTGAACCAAAAATTATCAATAATGTATACAAAGCAAATGTTCAATTCTCTATTTTGGATGCTGTAAAAACTATTGTATTATTAGATAACCAAAATCTTAATACAAATAAGATTAGAGCAATTTTATATGGACAAATATTTATACCATTTTTTATAATTCCATTATTGGTGTTAATATTTATATTTAGTGGAGTTAGTAGTAGATTTTTTAATATTACAAAGTTTATATCAATTGCAGTATTTTTTACACTTTGTGTTTGGGGAATTATCTTTTTATTGCAAAAACTTGCATTAGGAAGTATAGTTTTATCTGAAATTGCTATAATAGTTCCATTAGGTGTGTTATTTATCGTTACACATTATCTTTATAAAAAAAGAGTAGATTAAATGGAAGATAAAATTAAAGCTTATGGAATCTGTTTATATAAAATAGATTCAACAAATATAAAAATTTTACTTTGTAAATCAGTAAAAAGTAAAAATAGATGGGGCTTTGTAAAAGGTGTTCAACATAAAGAAGAATCAAAAAAAGAAACAGCAGTTAGAGAGTTTTTAGAAGAGAGTTCTATTTTGATTGAATATAAATACTTAGAAGAGTATTTTGAACAAAAAAATGATATGAAAGATATTGGTATATTTTTAGTTAATTATGACAATATTAAAGATATAAAAAAATATTTTGAAGATGATATTTTAAAAGATAACTTTTTATGTTCAGAAAATAGTGAGATTAAATTTTTTAATCTAAAAAATATCGAATATATGAAGAAAAAACAACTTAATATTTTGGAAGATATTATAAAGTATTTTAAAAAGGGGAACTAATGCATGACTCATCAATTAAAATTTTAGGTGCGTATGGTGGTAAATCAACTAATATGCAACTTACATCATTACAATTATCTAAAGAGGTTGTATTAGATGCTGGTAATATTTTAGAAGGACTAGGAAATGGTATAAAGAATGTTAATCATGTATTTATAACGCATTCTCATCTTGACCATATAAATGATATAGGTTTTCTAATAGATGCAACATTTGAAACTCGTAAAATACCATTAAAAATTTATGCAAGAAGAAAAACTCTTGATGATATACATAAGTATATTTTAAATTGGGATATTTGGCCAGATTTTACAGCTATTAATCTTATTGGTACAACTACACCTTCTGTAGAATTAATTGAGATAAAGCTACATGAAGTTGTAGAAGTTGATGGATGTAAAATAAAAGCGATTGAAAATAATCATACCCCATCAAGTAATGGTTATGTTATAGAAAAAGGTCAAAGTGCTATTTTATTTAGTTCTGATACATATTGTTGTGATAGTATATGGGAAGAGGTAAATGAAAATAAAAAGATAACAGCTGTTATTATTGATGTTTCATTCCCTTCTAGAATGGCACAACTAGCTTTTGATAGTAAACATTTAACACCAAAACTTTTAATAGAAGAGTTAAAAAAATTAAAAAGAGATGATGTATCTATATATGTAAATCATATTAAACCTGCATATAAAGTTGAGCTACTAAAAGAGATAATTAAATCAGATGTATTACTAAATAAAGGTAATATTCTTGAAGCACAAGATGTTGTTGAGTTTTAAGATATCTGTATGAATATAAAAAAACATCTTAAAAAATTTGCAGTATATTTTGTTGCGGTAGTTATAGTTTCTGTATCGTTATCATTTACATATGAGTATATTCCTAAATCTTTAGAATCTTTAGATAAACAATTAAGAGATTATCTGTTTGTAATTAGAGGTAAAGAGGATGTTAGTGGAAATGTAGTTATTATAGATTTGGATGATAAATCATTAAACAAAATTGGGCAGTGGCCATGGAGTAGGGATATTATCTCTAAACTACTTGTAAACCTTACAAATGCAGAGGTTGGAATCATCACATTTGATATGGTTTTTGCAGAACCTGATGGAAAAAATCCTCTTAAATTTATAGAAAAGTACAATATAAAAACAGATCAAGATTTACCTGATACTGATACTATATTTGCACAAACTGTTTCTCAAACACCAACAATACTTGGTTATCAATTTTATATGACAAAAGATGGTTTTCAAGATAAAAAAGCTCCTGATTTGGAAGCTATGTTTATTGAAAGAGGTAGAACAGAGTTAAATAAAGGAGCAATTCCAAAAGCGTTTGGTACTATTTTAAATATACCAATTGTTCAAGATAACTCATACTCTAGTGGGTTTTTTAATAACTTAGCTGATGAATCTGGAATAATAAGAAGTGTACCTTTATTGATTAGATATGATGATCAACTTTACTCTTCACTTGCATTAGAAACAATTCGTGCAATATCTGGAAGTAAAAAAGTATATGTACAATATAATAATGAAGGTGTAGAAACTATTAGTGTAGGTGATTTTGTTATACCTACAAATAGAAGTGGAAAGTTATTAGTAAACTTTAAAGGTGAAGGTAAAACATTTAAATATATATCTGCCTCAGATATAATAGAAAATAAATTTAACCCAGAAGATATTGCTGGAAGAATTGCTCTTGTAGGAACTAGTGCAGCAGGATTAATGGACCTTAGATCAATTGCATTTGATTCTGTGTATCCTGGAGTTGAAGTTCATGCAAATGTAATAGAAGATATTTTAACTGATAATTATATTGCAAAAACACCAGAGCTTAATACTGTAGATATATTACATTTTATCATTTTGGTATTTTTAACAATAATGATCATTGCATATGTACCATTAGTATTTGCTGTTCCTATTGTTGTAGGATTATTAGCAGCAGATTTATATATGATATATTTTGTACTTTTTAAAGGTACATTTTTATTTTTAATAAAAGGTGTAATATTAAGTATATTATTCCCTATATTAGCAGTTTTTTCATCTTTGATTTCTGCTATGACTTTAAACTATTTTCTTGAAACTAGACAAACTCAAGCGATAAAAGGAAAGTTTGCATCAAAAGTTTCTAAAGAGGTTATGGAGTCACTTTTAGCAAATCCAGATAGTGATAGTTTTGCAGCTATGAGTAAAGAGATTACTGTATTTTTTAGTGATGTTAGAAACTTTACTAATATATCTGAAGCTATGCCAAGTGCACAGATATTAATTGAGTTTATGAATGAATATATGGATCCCATGACAGATATTATTATAAAAGAGCATGGAACTGTAGATAAGTTTATTGGTGATGCTATTATGGCTTATTGGAATGCTCCAGGAGATGTACCTGATCATGCCGATAGAGCTGCTAAAGCTACGCTGGAACAACTACATGCTTTAGATGATTTAAATGCAAGATTAAGAGAAGATCCTAGATTTGAAAATGTTGTGAAAATGAGTGATGATCATGGTGTACCTATTATTGATATTGGTATTGGATTAAATACTGGTGTTGCAATAGCAGGGGAGATGGGATCATCTCAAAGAAGTGATTATACTGTTATTGGTGATCCTATCAATCTTGGAGCTAGACTTGAATCACTTTGTAAATATTATAACTCAAAATTTAATATTTCAAACTTTACAAAAGAGAAATTAACAGGTGAGTATATCTATAGATTTTTAGATCTAGTAACTGTAAAAGGTAAAAGTGAACCTATTGAGATATGGCAAATTGTAGATTATGATAGAGATGAATCTCATCACAAGTTATATGATGTTTCTCGTGCTAGACTTGATGAAGAATTAGATCTTTATCATCATGCTATTGAACTTTACAAAGATGCAAAGTTTGATGAAGCTCTAGTTATATTTAAAGATATTCAATTATGGGAAGATAAGACGAATAAAAATGTTTATAATATGTATATAGAAAGATGTGAACATTATATTGAAGAGCCACCAAAAGATTTTAATGGAGTATTTGCACATACTACAAAAGGATAAGATATAAGTATAAAAGTTAGAAAATTATTTTTCTAACTTTTTATTCATCTCCATAACTTTTTTTGCTAATATTCTACTAACATTTTTATAAAACTTTGCAAATGCCAACGGACTTAACTCTTCATTAGATTCTTTAAGATTAAATGTTATTAAAATAACCCCATTTTTTCCAGCTTTTGCTGTTGCTGTTCTTGGTTCATTTATTAGTGCTCTCATCTCTCCAAATAGCATAGCCTTATCAAGAGTTGCTACAATCATCTGCTTTAATGTTTTATGATTTAGTATAGCAATATCAACACTACCTTGAATTAGAAAGTATAGCTCTTTATTATCTCTAGCACCCTCTTTAAAAAGTATCTCACCCGCAGTAAATTTTCTAAATCTAATATTAAAAACAATCTCTTGAATCTCTATCTCTGTAAGATTTTTAAAGAAGTCAACACCTCTTCTTACTTTTAGTAGTTGTTTTAGTGCGGGGTTAGTTATCTGCATGATTTTAATCCATTGTTATGTATTTGCAATATTAAAAGTAAATTTTGCACCTGATAACTCTTCCTCTCCATTTATATTATATACATTTTTAACGCTTAAATCACCACCATTTTTTTGAGCAATTTGTGTAGACATATATAGCCCTATACCTGTACCTTTTCCCTCTTCTTTTGTTGTAACATTTGCTTTGAATATATCAGATATTACACTCTCAGGAATACCACCAGCAGTATCTGTAACTTCAATTGATATAAAACCTTTTTTCTCAAGTATATTGAATATAAGTCGTCTATCTTCAATTTTATTACTATTAAAAGCATCTTTAGAGTTACTAATCATATTTATAAATATATGTTTAACTTCATTTACAATTACTTCAAATTCTAAGTATTGATCCCCTAATATTTCAGTAGTGATACCATTGGTTAATAGATCATCTTTTAATAAAACTAATACTGATTTTATTAAAGTAGCAATATTTATTTTTTCTTTTGGTTTATCAGGTCTTAAAAATGATCTAAATTCATCTAGTGTTGAAAGAAGATGTGAAACTTGGTTTTGAGTATTTTTAGCTAGTGCTAAAAGCATCTCATCATTAATCTCAAATCCAAAGTTTAGGTTCATCTCAAGTTCTGATGCTTCTATATTTATAACATTTAGAGGTTGTTTCCATTGATGTGCAATAGCATCAATCATCTCACCCATTGCTGCCATTTTTGATTGTTGCATGATAAGTTTATCTTGTCTAAATTTATTAATTGCTACAGATGCTTGTGATGCTAAAGAGTGGGCCAAGTTTTCGTCATCTTTTGTAAAAGCTAAGATCTCTTTTGTACATATATCTAGTTTATTTATAAGTTGTAAAACTCCAACTAAAGTATTGTCATCTCCAATCATTGGTATTACTAACATTGATTTTGATAGATAGCCTGTTTTTTTGTCAAACGCTTTTGTACCTGTAAAATCAAAAGAATCATTATTTTGAACATCATCAATTTTAATAATCTCTTTTGTTAAAGCACATTTTACTGCAACCATGTTTTGATTTTCTTCTTTTATCTCAAGATAATTCCAAACATCATCTAGATCATCACTATCATTTTGAACTATGTTTAGTGTATCATTTAAAACATGTTTAAAAGTAAGTTTATCTCCGTATGCAATATATATAGTTCCACCATCTGCATTTGTAAACTCTTTTATATTTAATAGTATATTATTTAGGATTGAAGAAACATCATTTTGAGTAGCAAGACTAACTCCAATAGAATTAAGCTTACTAATAGTTGTCATTTTCTCAATATTTGATTCTTTTAAAGATTCAATATAAGCTTTTAATTCAATGTTTTCTTTTTCTAAATCTGTCATTTATTTTATACCATAGTTTCATTATTTTATCTATTTTACAATACTTTTACTTAAAAATAATTTTTTATCTAAAGTAAAATAATTTTTACATTATCACCTCTAGATATATCATCACTTTTTTCATCTTGCATCAAAAGAGCAGGGCTATCTAACATGTTTGTTAATATTGCACTAGTGCCATTTTTTTTACCATCAAAATTGATTTTATATATTCCTTTATCTAATATAACATTGCATGCTGTAAAAATAGTTTTTGGAGCTTTTTTAGGAAAATCTTCCTCTGAAATTGCATCAATAATTTTTAAAGATTCATTACTATTTTTAAATTTAAATATTAATGGTAATACATATAATAAAAAAGTAATAGTACTAGAATATGCAAAACCAGGAAGTCCTATGATATATTTATCTCCTTTTTTAGCAAATAAAATATGTTGCCCAGGTTTTATATTTACTCCTTGAAATAATACTTCACATCCAAGTTCATCTTTTATGATATCTTTTACATAATCATAGTCCCCAACACTTACACCACCTGTAGTAACTACAATATCACTAGTGGTCAATGCAGTTTTTAATAGTTTTGTTATAGATTCTCTATCATCTTCTACTACACCCATTTGGTTTACATCTGCACCATATTTTTCAGCTATTGCTTCAAGTGTAAGATGATTTGAACTTCTTATTTGTGCTATAGATGTTTGCTCTTCCCCTACATCAAGTATTTCACTACCTGTACTTGCAATTGCAACAATAGGTTTTGTAAATACTTCAACTTGAGTGATATTTAAGCTAGCCATCACTCCAATATGCGCAAAATCAATTTTAGTATTTTTAGAAATTAGAATCTCATTTTCTTTATAGTTTTCACCAATACTACGAACAGAAAATCCTTTAGGTACAGGTTTATTTATAATTATATAGTTATTTTCTACAGTTACATTTTCTATTGGAATTAATGTATCACTACCTTTTGGCATGAGTGAGCCTGTAAATGTTTTTATACATGTACCATTTGATACATTTGATTCTACTACTGATCCTGCTGGATTATTATCTATAATTTTAATTTTAGAAGTTGAAAGATCATCATATTTTACGGCATATCCATCCATAGCTGATGTTGCATATGCAGGAGAGTTTTCTTTTGCAATTATATCTTTTGCTAATATTCTATCTAGAGTATTACTAATAAATAATTTTTGTGTTGAACTATGCGAGATACTAAGATTGTTTAATATCTCTAATGATTGGTTATAATTTATAAATTTTTTCATAAATATATGATAACGAATCAAGACATAATTAGTGTTTAATTTTACTTCTTACTTTAAAATAATAATAAATATCCTAATGTAAATAAAATTTGAATAAGAAATATTAAGCTTGCTATTTTTAATGCAACCTTACCATCTCCTTTTACACTATTAAAATGTATTTTTAATCCAATAGCACTCATTGCAATGATTAATGTATAGTGAGATATAGAAGATATAATAGTTTTAATATTTTCATTTACTAAAGAAAATGAGCTAACAAGTGAAAATAAAATGAAAAATAAAATAAAAGTAGGTATTTTAGCTTTTTGATCACTTGAGTCACTAGTATTTTTTTTATTAAAAACAAATATCAAAATTAACACTAGTGGTGTAAGTAAAAGAACTCTTCCCATTTTAACTGTCGTAGCACTAACACCTGCATCATTACTTATACTAAATCCACCTGCAGTTACTTGTCCAACTGCTTGAAGTGTATTTCCAATAAGTATTCCAGCATCAATATCAGACAAACCAGCACTAATTGCAATAAAAGGAACTAAAAATATCCCAATAGTACCTAGAAGATTTACAATAGCAACACTAAGTCCTATAAAACTATTTTGTGGTTTTATAACAGGGGCTGTAGCACTTATAGCACTACTTCCACATACTCCATTTCCTATACCTAAAAGTAATGCAAGTTTTTTATCGATACCATAAAATTTTCCTATAACTATACCACTAGTAATAGTAAGTATCATACTAAGTACTATTAATATAAGTGTTTTAATTCCAAGTTCTGCTAGAATAGTAAAATCTAGATTGATACCCATAAGTGCTATCGCAAAAGATAATAAAGTTTTTTCAGCATAAGTAATACCACTATTATATTTTTCTGAAATTTTTACACTATTACCTATGATGATACCTAAAATAATAGCAATAGCAACAGATCCAATAGCAATAAAATTTGATAAAAGTATAGATATTATTGTTATAACAATAGAAAGTAATAAACCATATTTGTATTTGTTAATATTCATTGCTTATCCTATTAAATATATGGTATCATTAATTTTTACTTTTCCATTTTTTATAACTTTTGAAAAAACACCTCTATCGTTTTCAAGTAGAGATGGAAGTGATTTATCAATAGATGCAAGATGATTACAAATAGTACATCTTTGTGTGATTTCCAATATAGTATCTCCTATTTTAAGTTGATCTCCAATATTTAAACTATAAGGATTGAAACTTAATAATAAATTTTCACCTAATATTCCATGGTCTACTTTTATATTATTATTTTTAATTAAATTATAACTATCTTCAGATGTAAGCAAAACAGATCTTTTGGTATCTTTGTTATAAAACTTATCTTCGATCACACCATATAAATCTAACTCTAAAATATCTTTCTTAATTCTTGTATCATATCCAGATTTTGATATAAATAATTCTACTACTTTACCTAACTCTTTTTTTACCATATATTTATTCCATTTAGTTTTATTAATTACTATTATGATAGCATAAGAGTGATTAAATTTAAAGGGATGTTTTATGATAGAATTTAAAAAAATAGAATCAAATGATGATATCAAAAAGATAATAAAATCAGTTTCAGATATGGACTTAGATGTAGAAGGACTTTGGGGATATGATAAACAAAGTGCAACTCAAATAAATAGTGTTGAAAACTTTTCATTAAATGAATTAGAACTATTATTGTGCTCATTAAGAGCTCATATTCAAATGAGTATGACACTTTCACAAGAACAAAGATATGCAAGTATAACTCCTATAGAAAAATCAAGAAAAAGTATTATTGAAAATGATATTAAATATGATAAAGTTATCTATGAGATTAGTGCAACTAAAGAGTTAGAGTTTAAGAACTTAATTCAAGAATATAAAGATAATCATGGAGATGAAAATTTTGACTTAGAAGCTCATTTTAAAAAAAGAGAAGATAGTAAAATAATAATTCAAGATGAATATTGGTTTATTGTAACAAAAGTGTCATAAGATGATATTATAATACTAGATTGATAAATTTAATTACTTTTTTTTAAATGTGTTACTTTTTGAAATTAAATTTTAAAATTAAATTTTATATATAAATAATATATTTAGTTGTTAATTCCCCTTTATCTAAAGGCTTTGTTACTCTCTTGAATTAAATCTAGTTTAAAGAATAAAACTTTAACTTATAGTTATCATCAAAAGAAAATATATGATCAAAAACTATACAAATTTATCTTGACACATAAAATATAATTAGGTTATAATTCATCGTCTTGGTATGAAATTACCAAATTTAATAAGGAGAACAAATGAACAAAAATAATAATAACTCTAATATTATTGAAACTACAAATGCTATTTCTAAAATAGAAGAGCCTAATAGTAGAAGAAATTTTTTTAGAAAAACGGCTGTGTATTCTGCAAGTGCAGTTGCTGCTTCATCAATCTTATCACCTGTTAAAGTATTAGCAAATGATAGTGCTATAGTAGGGGAAGCTGACTGGGGTACAAAGTTAGGAGTTGCAGTAGATAAAAATTTATATGGGGTACCTTCTCCATATGAGCATAATAATACAAGAAGAACTAATTCATTGTTATCTTCAGGTGATATGTATGCATCTGTATCAATGTGTCCAATTCATGAAAGTGAAGGTATAATCACACCAAATGGTTTATTCTTTACAAGAGATCATGGTGGTACTGCTATGATTGATCCAAATGAATATAGACTTATGATTCATGGAATGATGGAAAAACCAATTATTTTAACACTTGATGAGTTAAAAAGATATCCAAGAGAAACAAGAACTTATTTTATTGAGTGTCCTGCAAATGGATCTACTGGATGGAGAGCACCTCAGTTTAATAACTTACAATTTATGAAAGGTATGATGAGTTCTGCTCAATGGACTGGAGTTATGCTAAAAACTGTACTTAAAGATTTAGGAATAGATCCAAAAGCTGTATGGATGTTAGCTGAAGGTAGTGATAATGCTGGAAATCCAAGAACTATACCAACTGCAAAAGCTATGGATGATGCAATGCTTGTTTGGGGACAAAATGGTGAAGCATTAAGACCAGAGCAAGGTTATCCTGTAAGATTACTTGTTCCAGGTTGGGAAGGTAACCTAAATACTAAATGGTTAAAAAGACTTGAATTTGGTGATAAACCATGGCATACGAAAGAGGAAACTTCTAAGTATACAATGCTTCAAAAATCAGGAAAAGCTATTCAGTATTTCTGGCCAAATGAAGTAAACTCTGTTATTACATCTCCTTGTCCAGAGAAACCATGGACTGATTTAAAAATTGGTGATGAGGTAGAGATTCAAGGTTTAGCATGGTCTGGACATGGTACTATCAAATATGTAGATATCTCTTTTGATGGTGGAGATAATTGGGTTGAAGCACCTTTAAAAGGACTAATTTTACCAAAATCTTGGACAAGATTTAGTTATATCTATAAATGGGATGGTAAAAAAGTACTATTATCAAGTAGAGCAACAGATGATGCAAATCATACACAACCTACATTAGATCAAGAAACATCAGTAGTTGGTGTAGAATCTGTATATCATAGAAATGGTATAGTAACATGGGAAATAAATAAAAAAGGGGAGTGTAATAATGTACATATTAGAAAACACAATGCTTAAGAATACAATAATTGGTCTTAGCTTATCAGCATCATTACTTTTAACAGGTTGTTCATATGATAATACATCAACACCTGAAAACGATAATGCTTCTGCAAAAAGTTCAAAAACTGCAGTTGATGGTGGTATGGTATATCCTACACAAAATGGAGCATATACTCAATATAAAGTAAATATGCAAAAATATAGTTCTTCTCATGGAAGAACACCAACAGCTATTGAATTATCAGCATGGGATATAGATGTTAATCCAGATATGTCAAATATGCCAGAATATGATATGAAACATGGTAAGCCTGTTTTAGATGAAAATGGAAATAAAATTGTAGCACAAGGTTCTGTAGAAGATGGAAATGAACTTTTTGATGAAAAATGTGCTATGTGTCATGGTGACTTTGGTTCAGGTGGTATAGGTGGTTATCCTGCACTATCTGGTGGAGATATAAATTCTTTAACAAATCAACTTCAAAATCCAGCAGATGCAGTTCCTACAGAAGAGCCACCATCTAAAAAGATTGGTAGTTATTGGCCATATGCTAGTACATTGTTCTGGTATATTCAAGATGCAATGCCATTTCCACACCCAAAAAGTTTATCAAATAGTGAAACTTATGCGATCACAGCATATTTATTACAAGTAAATGAGATTACAATTGATGGTGAAGAGATTGATGATGAATTTGTACTTAGTGCAAAAAACTTTAAAAAGATAGTTATGCCAAATAAAGATGGTTTCTATCCAAATGTTGATACTCCAGAAGATCCTGCAAAAGGTGTTGCAAATGCTACTAAATTTTTATCAAATGATAAAAACTATGGTGCAGGTGAAAGATGTATGAGTGATTGTATTAAAGGTGAAGTACCAGTTTTACATATCAAAAATGAATTAGATGATGGTATTAAACCAGCTCCATCAACAGTTAGAGATATTGTTGAAGTTGTTGATGAGAGAAAAGAGATTCCTGGAAGAAAAGATTATGAAGCTTCTTGTAGTGTTTGTCATGCAACTGATATGATGGGTGCTCCAAAAGTTGGTGATAAAGAAGTTTGGGAACAAAGAATTGATAAGATTGAAAAAACTTATGAAAATGCTATAAATGGATTAAATGGGATGCCTCCAAGAGGTGGAACAGATTTCGATGACGCTAGAATGAAAACTATTGTTGATTATATGATCAGCGTTAGTAAATAATAGTAGTAATATAATAAAAATTAATACTACTAACTTGAACTAATGTTACAAATTTACACATTGTATATATGTAATAAGTAATATAAGTTCTTAGTATAACCCCTTATATAAAGGGGTTATATCACAATAAGTTGTTTATAACTTATAATAGTGAAAAGTACAAATTATATGATGAATTTTTCATATAATTTGTTAAAAAACATCTTGACTTATATCAAGTAAATAGATTATAATTCTTTATCAGTATTTATAGAATACTAGTAAAAAAATATAAGAAAGAAAGGAGTTAATATGAAATTAGCAAAGAATTTATTAATTGCATCTGCAGTTACTGGAATATTGACAACTGCAAGTTTTGCAGATACATCATTAGTGGCTAAAGGTGAAAAGCTTTTCAATAATAAGAAAGCAGGAAATTGTTTGGCATGTCATGCAGTAAATGGAAAAAATATTAAAGATCCAGGAGTATTAGGTCCTAAATTAACAGGGCTTGCATATTGGGAAGAAAAAGATTTAACTGACGCAGTATATGATATATACAAAGCAAGAGGTATTTCTCACTCAGCAATGCCAGCATTTGGTAAAAATGGTTGGTTAAGTGATGAAGAGATTAAAGCTATAGTAGCTTATTTAAAAACAATTAAGTAAAAGGAAGATAACGATGAATAGAAGAAAATTTTTAGGTTTAGGTTTAGGTTTAGGTGTTGCAGCAGTAATGACTCCAGCAACATTAAGTGCAACAAATTTTAGAGATACAAAGCCAGGTGCATGGAGTGGTCAAAATGCTACTGCTATTGATTCATCTATGAAAGAATTATATGGTACATCTGCAACAACTGAAGGTAAAGTTAAGTTAAAAGCTCCTGCAATTGCAGAAAATGGTGCTGTTGTTCCTGTTACAATTTCATCTAAATTAGCTGGTAAAACTGTAGCATTATTCCAAGATGCAAATCCAGAATCATTAGTAGCGGTATTTACTGTTCCTGCAAATGGAGTTATTGATTATTCATTAAGAATTAAAATGGCTAAAACAGGTAAAGTTGTAGCTGTAGTAGAAGTTGATGGTAAATTATACTCTGCAAGTGCAAATGTTAAAGTTACTGCGGGTGGTTGTGGAGGTTGATTTTATCACCAACGCAAATAAATATAGAGTATAAATTAAAAAAATAGAATATAAAAGGAAATAAAAATGGGAAATAAATCAAGAATTAAAGCAAAAGAAAAAAAAGGTGTTACAACTGCAAAAGTTATGGCTAAACATCCAATGATGAGTTATGATGAAGCAAAAAAGAAAGGTAAAAAAGCTAATTTTATCACTTCAATGGTAGCAACTGTTGATGGTGAAACTGTATATGAAGCTTCTACAAGTCAGTTTTTATCAAAAAACCCATTTGTAAAATTTAAATTTAAAGGTTCAAATAAAGGTAAGAAATTAGTATTTACATGGACTGACCTTTCTGGTGCTACAAGAACAGATAAGAAAAAAATTAAATAATTACTTTTATAAAGTAATTATTTAAAACTAATAACGAAGGAGATACTATGTTATTAAAAATAGCTAAAACTACTGCTATATTAGCATTAACAGCTTGTACATTGAATGCAGGTGAGTTTAATGCTCAAGCAGAAAAAGATAGATTAGCATTAGTTGATTATATGGAAGCAAAATTTGCAGATCCATTGAAAAATAGATATACATTTTTCCCATATTCAACTGATGATGAATTAAAAAACAATATTGCTTCTGGTCTTAAGCATCAGGATTTTGCAATAGGAAACTATGCTTTTTCAAAACAAGGTAAATTTTCTTATGATGAGATTAAAGAGATGCCTCCATATGAAGAGTTAGTAGAAGAGGGTGAAGAGATTTATAATAATAATGCTGTTATTAAAGCTTGCTTTCCTGATCCTGCAATAGGTGGAGACTACCCATACTTTGATGAATCAAAAAAAGAAGTTGTTACATTAACATCAGCAATTAATAAATGTATTACAGATGCTGGTGAGAAAAAGTGGAATGAGAAAAAAGGTAAAATGGCTATTTTACAATCTTACTTCGCAGCTGCATCAATGGATGCAGAGAAAAAAGTTGATATAAAAATTGAAAGTGCTGAAGCTGCTGCTGCTTATGAAAGAGGTAAAGAAGCTTACTATACTCAAAGAGGTTATTTAAAACTTTCATGTGCTACTTGTCACGTTCAAGGTGCTGGTCAAAGAGTTAGAAATGAATCTTTATCACAACTTCTTGGTCATACAACACATTTTCCAGTATTTAGACTTAAATGGGGGAAAGATAAAGTTGCAAATGGTTTAGGAACTCTTGAGAGAAGAATGACAGGATGTAATAAAGATCAAGGTGAAAACCCACATAAAGCAAATAGTAAATGGATGAAAGAGTTACTTTATTTCATGGCATATATGTCAAATGGAATGAATATTGACGGTCCAGATATCAGAAAGTAAGGGAGAAGATATTATGAAAAAATTATATAGTATAACAATTGCAGCTGGTCTAGCGTTAGCGTTAGCTGGATGTGCAGGGAATAATGCTTCAACTCCTTCTGGAGATAGAGATGGAGACGGTATAGCTAATATTAGTGATCAGTGTCCAAATACTGTTTTAGGAACTAAAGTAAGTAAAGATGGATGTAAAATCTATCCAACTATTTTAGAACTTAATGAAAAAGAGTTATGTAGTGTTGATAAAAATGGTATTGAATCTGTAATTGCTACAGCTGCAAAATATAACAAAACTGCAAAAGCTCATGGTGTAGAATTCAAAAGATTGGGTATGACAAATACTCAGTATATTGATGGTGTAAATAAAGCACTTAAAACTGGTGGTAAAATGGTAGTTCTTTTAAATAAAAAAGGTAAACCAGATAAAAAATTAAAACCAGTAACTGTTAAATATGCAGCAGAGAGAGCTTGTAAATTTGCAATTAGTGCTCTTGCTCAAGAAGCAGAAGGTAAAACAAATTGGAGACTAGCTGTACCAGGTGATGGGTATAAGTATTAATAAGTTTCAATAACAAACAAAAAAAAGCCAAGATAAATCTTGGCTTTTTTGGGTATAAAATAAGAACAATCTAGAAGGAAGAATTATGAGTAAATTAGGTAGAAGAGAATTTGTATATATGATGGCTATGTTAGGTGCTGCGCCAGTATTTGCTAACTCACATACAAGAATGGTTGATGTAAATCAAGCAAAAAAAGAAGATTATTATAAACTTAAACCATATGGAAATGTAAGACTTATGCATATGACAGATAGTCATGCACAATTACTACCAGTATATTTTAGAGAACCTAGTGTAAATATGGGATTTCATTCAAACTATGGAAAAATGCCTCATATAGTTGGAGATAAACTTCTTGATCATTATGGTATCAAAGGTGATAAAAGACTTGAATATGCATTTTCATGTGTAAACTTTGAAGAGCATGCTGAAGTTATGGGTAGAGTTGGTGGATTTGCACAACTTAAAACTGTTATTAACTTTTTAAGAGATAGTTATGGAAAAGAAAATACACTATTAATGGATGGTGGAGATACATGGCAAGGTAGTTGGACTTCTTTACAAACTAGAGGTAAAGATATGGTTGGAGCTATGAATAAACTTGGTGTTGATGTAGCTGTTGGTCACTGGGAATTTACATATAAAGCTGAAGAAGTTTTAGAAAATGTTAAAATGCTTGATGCAGAATTTTTAGCACAAAATATTTTTGTAAAAGAAGATTCTATGATGGAAGGTGTTCCAGCTTACGATGAAGATACTGGTCATGCATTTAAACCATACACAATGAAAGTTTTAAATGGTGCAAGAATTGCTGTTATTGGTCAAGCTTTCCCTTATACTACAATTGCAAATCCTCAAAGAAATATTCCTGATTGGTCTTTTGGTATCAATGAAGATTCAATGCAAGAGATGGTAGATCAAGTAAGAGAAGAAGAAAAACCAGATGCAGTAATTGTTTTATCTCACAATGGTTTTGATGTTGATAAGAAAATGGCAGAAGTTTGTACAGGTATTGATTTTATTATGGGTGGACATACTCATGATGGTGTTCCTGAAGCAGTTCCTGTTAAAAATGAAAATGGAACAACATATGTTTGTAATGCAGGATCAAATGGTAAGTTCTTAAATGTACTTGACCTTGATGTTAAGAATGGTAAAGTAGAAGGTTTTAAATTTACACTTCTTCCTATTTTCTCTGATCTTATTGCTGAAGAAGCAGATATGAAAGAGTATATTGCAAATGTAAGAAAACCTTTCTTAGGTGAATTAAATAGAGTTTTAGCAACTACTGATGAAACATTATTTAGAAGAGGTAACTTTAATGGTTCTTGGGATCAAATTATTTGTGATAGTTTAATTGAAGTAAAAGGTGCTGATGTATCTTTATCTCCAGGTTTTAGATGGGGAACAACAGTTATGCCAGGTCAACCAATAACATTTGATGATCTTGCAACTCAAACTGCACTTACTTATCCTGAAACATATGTAAAAGAGTTTACAGGTGCTCAGATCCATGCTACACTTGAAGATGTTGCTGATAACTTATTTCATAAAGATCCATTTAGACAATCAGGTGGAGATATGGTAAGAACAGGTGGTATTTCATATAGAATTAATCCTCTAAACGAAGTGGGAAAAAGAATTTCTAAAATTGTTATGACAAAAACTGGACTTCCAATGGATCCAAACAAGAAATATAAAGTTGCTGGTTGGTCTACAGTTAACTCTATTGCTCCTGGTAAACCAATTTGGGAAATTACTGAAGAGTACTTAAAAAATGTTAAGCATATCGCTAACTTAAAAGTTGATACACCTGATATGGTTGGTGTTCAAGGTAATCCTGGTATTGATAATAAATATAATAAACATCAATATACACCAGTAAAAATCAAAAAGAGCTAGTATTTAACTAGCCCTTTTGGGTCTACTCTAAAATAATTATAAAATAATATTATCTTTAGTTACAACTATTCCATCTCTATCTGCATATAAAAAGTCACCAATATTAAATTCTACATTATGAAAGTTTAGTGTGATATCTTTTTTAGCTTCACTCTTTTTTTGACTTTTATAAGGATAAGTTCCAATTGCCCAAAGACCTACTGGTATTTGTGTAGTTTGATGAGTATCTCTTACATAACCATTAATTATTATACCTGCCCAACCATTGTGATAAGCATATCCCATAAGTGTTTCACCTACAACAGCACAATAATCACCCTCTACATCAACAACACATATTTTTCCATCACCTTTATTATCTCTTAATAGTTCTACTAAAGCTTTATTGTCTTCAAATAGTTTAATTGTAGTTATCTCTCCATGACACATAGAAACACCACCATAAGAGTTTAATTTTGGTGCTAAAACTTGAACATTATTTGGATATTTATCACAGATATCGGCTGTATAAGATTTCATATTTTTCCTTGATAATTTTATTTATAGTATAAATTGTATCTAAAAAGTGCTTGTTAATGGTCAAAAATAAGATTTAATATGATTTTAGATATAATCGCGACAATATTTATATAAAAGTATTAGAGAAAGGTGTTTACCAAGTGAAAATTGTAACAGGTGTAGTTGGTAATGATATACATGTAGTTGCCAATAGACTCATAGATATATCTTTGCAAAGTAGAGGTTTTGAAGTATTTAATTTAGGTGTAAATACATACCTTGAAGAGTTTATCGATGCAGTTATTGAAACAGATTCAAAAGTTCTTATTATATCATCTTTAAATGGTGAAGCAGAAGGTTGGTGTAGAGAACTACATAAATATAAAAATCATGATAGTCTAAAAGATGTTATTTTTATAATTGGTGGAAATCTTAGTGTTGGTGAGGGTGATGAGAGTTTAATTGTCCCTAAGTTTAAAGAGTATGGTTTTGATTTAGTTTTTCATCAAGTAGATCTTATGGATGGATTAGAACAAATTGAGTTATATGTAAAAGATAGGTTTAAATTATGAGTTTACTTCAAAGAGATAGAGAACTAATAGTTGCAAATGAATTTTGTGAAGAGTTTGATTTTGAGGAAACAAAAGAGTTTGTAAAAAATGCTAGTAAAAATCTTTTTATATCTCATAAATTTAAAACTAATAAGGGTAAAACGTTAGTTCAACCTCGTGGAGGTTTTCCCACTTATGACAAAATGTTTGCACTTTATGGTGAGTTTGCTAAAGTTGGTGTAGATATATTTCCTATGACAATTGATAGTAACACAAGACTAAATGACTATGCAAGTGCTAAAAAGATGTTAGAACTTTCTCAAAAAGAAAATACAGATTTTTTAAATGGATATCCCTTAGTAAATCATGGATATAAAAAAACTAGAGAGATGATAACTCACTTTGATACACCAATTAGTCTACGACATGGTACACCAGATGCAAGGCTTCTTGTCGATATGGCAATAGCTTCAGGAGCTTTTGAGATAGAGGGTGGACCTATTACATATATACTTCCTTATTCAAAGAATTTTCCTCAAGATAAAGCATTTTTATATTGGAAACATGTTGAGAGAGTAACAGCAGAATATTCAAAACTAAATGAACCTATAAATAGAGAATCATTTGGACCATTAACTGCTACTCTTGTACCACCAGTTATAACAATAGTTATTCAAATAGCAGAGATGTTATTATCTTTAGAAGAGGGTGTTAAATCATTTTCAGTAAGTTTTGCACAAACTGGTAGTTTAAATCAAGATTTAGTTATGGGTAAAGTTATAAGAAAATCTGCACAAAAATATGCAGAGCAAATAGGGTGTGGAGATGCCACAATTAATCTTGTGTATCATCAATGGATGGGAGCTTTTCCTAGAGATAAATTTAAATCAGATAGTTTAATTGATATGGGTGCTATGATAGCAGGGATGGTTGGAGCTGATAAAATTATCACAAAAACTAGAGCAGAAGCATTTGGAATACCGACAAAAGAGGATAATGGGCAGGCTGTAAAGAATGTAAAATATATTTTAGAGACATTACGAGGCGTTCCAAACTTTGTAGATGAAGAGGAGGAGGAAAATTTAACTCGTGAAGTTGATGAGATATTTGAAGCTATTTTCAATGACAAAGCAGATACATTATGGAGAAAGATTTTTAATAGTATAAAAAATGGTATTATAGATGTACCTTTTTCACCTCATGTTATAAATAATAATGAACTAATAACTGTAAGGGATAATGCAAGTAATATAAGAATATATAAAAAAGGTAAACTTCCAATAAGTGAAAAAAGTTTTAAATATGAACAATCTAAACTAAACCTTGGCGAAAATCCTAACTCTGTAGTAAATCAGATTATAAAAGATATAGGGGTGATGCTATGAGTAAGGTATTAGTAGATATTGGTAGTACATATTTTAAAGTAGCAACAAATAAAAAAATTCAACATCATTTTAGAAACTTTGATATATCTATTTATGATGATCTTTTATCAAAATGTGGAGATATATTAAATCATCATAAAAAAGAAGATATCTCTATCTGTAGTTCTGCAAATGGTGGATTAAGTACTTTAATAATAGGTATAACAGAGTCTTATAGTTTAAAATATGCTTCAAATATAGCTTATAATTCTGGAATAAATATAATTGAAACTATAGTTTATAATAATATAGATAGTTCTATAAAACCTACAGATGAGATTGATGTAGTTATCGTTGTCGGTGGAATAGATAGCAATAAAAATATTTTTGATAAAAAACTTATAAACTATTTAGAATCTATAAGTTACCAAAATATTGTATATGTAGGTAGTTCTTCTCAAACTGAATTTTTAACGACATATATTCAAAACCTTGTAGTGTTACCAAATATTATTGATGATAAATTAAAGATGTATGAAGATGATCTAAAAGAGTATTTAACAAATCTTTATGCATCTGATATTATGGGAAAAGATGATATAAAAGAGTTATATGAACTTACATCAAATCAGATATATTCTACACCATATGTGGTAAATCAAGCTTTACCACATGTTCATACACTTTTAGATGTAACTGACCCATTTATTGTTATAGATATAGGTGGAGCAACAACAGATATACACTATAGTAAAGATTTAGTAGATGATAATATTATCACTTCTAATGAGTATGATAGACTGGTTTTTAAAAAACTTGGTGTTTATAAATCTGCAGATAGTTTAGTCTTTAGTGCAAAAAATAATGAGTTTGTGTACGAATTACTTGCTTTTTTAAATAAAACAGAAGATATTTTAGATAAAAGAGATGAAGAAGCTACAAAGTTATTGATGCAACTTTCTATATTTTTAGTATTGTATAAAGTATCTCATCATCATAAATCATATTTAAATATTAAGTTAAATTCATTAAATAGTATTGTTCTAACAGGTGGTATAACAAAAGTATTAGATGATAGTGATATCCAAGAGATAGTTTCATTTTTTTATACAAAAATATTAAATTTTCATACGATACCAAATATAGTAGTAGATAAAAATTATGCTATTTGGACCTTATCAAAAGGATAGAGTTTAGCTCTATACCTTCTTTAAATATTATTTTCCAATATAATCTGGAAAACTCATATCTTCATATGATTTAGTTACTATATAGTCTAATGCTTTTGAAAAAATATACTTATCTCTATATCCTCTTAGTGTATAGGTGATCTCGTTGTCACTATTTAAAAATAAGATAGTAGGATAAAAGTTAATATCCATTTTTTTTGAAAATTTTGATTTTGAACCTTTAAAATCATTGAACATAATAGTTTCACTATCATTTATATTCACATCAACAACAGTAAAATCTTTTTTAAGTTGAGCTTGAATATCTTTATTTGAAAAAGATTCATCAATCATTTTTTCACAGTATGGGCAATATTTCATATGAAAAAATAAAAGTACTGTTTTATTTTCTTTTGTCGCTTGTTTTGTTAGTTTATTAATATTTATATCAATATAT
>Ga0256837_1000872_pt1 | contig 22821 bp, 15 predicted proteins | sample 4562384metaG_FD_185976 | JGI IMG/M metagenome (GOLD analysis project Ga0256837, IMG submission 185976) | Hydrothermal vent microbial communities from Guaymas Basin, Mexico - 4561-384 | ecosystem: Environmental > Aquatic > Marine > Hydrothermal vents | place: Mexico: Guaymas Basin | collected...
CTCGCCAATTTTATAACTATTTTGTTTTACAGTAGTCAATGGTATATATAATTGATCTTCCATCGTTATATTACCATAACCTATCAAAGATATATCCTCTGGGATACTGAGACCATTTTCAATAATAGCCTTATGTGCACCCCAAGCCATCATATCGCTCGCACAAAAAACAGCTGTTGGGCGCTGATCATTTGGCATCCCATGCGATGAGCGGGCATGCCATGCTTATCTATCCACTTATAAACAGTGTCTTTGCTGATCCCGAGGTATTTACATATTTCATCTACTGACAACCAGCGATCATTTATTTCTGCCATGTCTCATACTCCTCTTGGGGACTAATGCATTTTGCTTTTGACCTCAACAGAAGCAGTTAAAGAGAGCTGCAAATACAACACTCCCACACTAATTCACCTTATAAATATACAAAAGAAAGCCGGAAGTCAAATGTTCTTTGCCGATTTAAGCCGATTTCGTTTTATTATTTATTCCTCCGATTTTAAAAAAACACATAAACTACAATCAATTTAAAGCCTTGTACCATCCTGAAAACAACCAATATTAATTTAACACAGCCTATCGACTTTCATTTAGATTATACAAAAAGAATAACCTAAAAAGATACAAGTCAATACAATCATAAAACATATTTAGATTAATCTAAAAGACACATAAAATAGCGCACAAGCAAACATAGTCCCATACATCAAAAGCGTTAGAAATTTAGTGTTATTTACAAATAGATTGTTAAAATAATTACAAACTAACGGTTTAAAGAATGGACATTATGGCTAAATCTAAAAAAACAAAACACACATCAATCATACCCGCTTCCGCAGGGTTCCCACCAATTTTACCAATTATCCCAATCGATATGCGTCCGCTTTTTCCTAAAATGCTCGCGCCAGTGATTATTGATGATGAGGATTTAAAAAAAGTAATTACCGATATGCAAGGTACAGATTCAAAATACATCGGCCTGGCAATGACTTTGCCAGATAACGACAAAGTATCCAATGTCAGTAATTCTAAGTTTAAAAAAAATATACCTAATATTTACAATATTGGTGTTGTTGCCGAAATAGTACAAACCAACTACGACGAAGAAACTGGCGTATTTCAAGCTATGTTAGGTGTGTTGGATAGATTTGAGATTGTTGAATATAAACAAAAATACCCATACATAATAACACAAGTAGAATACCTTCCAGAAGTAGAAACTGGCAATGATGAAGAAATGAAAGCATACTCAGTTTCAATCATTAATTGCATTAAAGAATTAGTTCAGCTAAACCCCCTTTTTAAAGAAGAACTAAATCTTTTTATGTCACGCTCAAATCTAAACGAACCTGGCCGATTAGCAGATTTTGCAGCCAGTATGACCACTGCCAACGGAACTGACTTACAAGACATATTAGAAGCCTTAGACGTTAGATATCGCATAGAAAAAGCACTAGTGCTGTTAAAAAAAGAAATCGACATATCAAAATTACAAGTAAAAATAAACAGTCAAATAGAAGCAAAAATGTCTAAACAGCAAAGAGAGTTTTTTCTTCGAGAACAGTTAAAAGAAATCAAAAAAGAGCTTGGCCTTGCCAAAGAAGGCAAAGATGCCGAAATTGAAAAATTTCAAAAACGCTTAGAAAAACTTACAATACCAAAAGATGTCAAAGCTGTAATTGATGAAGAAATTGAAAAAATCGGTTTTTTAGATCAGACTTCACCAGAATTTAATATTAGCCGTAACTACCTAGACTGGCTCACCATATTACCTTGGGGTGTATTCAGTGATGATGACTACGATCTTAAAAAAGCCAAACGCATTTTAAACCAAGACCATTATGGCTTAGAAGACGTAAAAGAACGCATATTAGAATTTTTAGCAGTGGGCAAATTAAATAAATCTGTCAAAGGCTCAATCATCTGTTTTGTTGGCCCTCCCGGAGTTGGAAAAACATCAATAGGTCAAAGTATCGCACGTTCAATAGGACGGAAATTTTTTAGATTTTCCGTTGGTGGTATGCGTGATGAGGCCGAAATCAAAGGGCACAGACGTACATATATAGGTGCGTTACCAGGTAAGTTTTTACAGGCAATGAAAACCTGCAAAACCTCAAACCCCGTAATCATGCTGGACGAAATAGATAAAATCGGTTCTAGCTTTCATGGAGATCCAGCATCTGCATTATTAGAAACACTTGATCCAGAGCAAAATTCAGGTTTTTTAGATCACTTTTTAGACGTGCCTTTTGATTTGTCAAATGTGCTTTTTATATGCACTGCAAATTCGCTCGAAACAATCCCAAGCGCACTATTAGACAGAATGGAAATCATCAGGCTATCTGGCTATATTTTGGAAGAAAAATTACAAATTGCCAAGCGATATCTAGTACCAAAACAAATACAAGAATGCGGTTTAGCCAAGAAAAAAGTAACTATTTCAAACGATGCCTTAAAATCGATAATATCAGGATATGCACGCGAACCAGGTGTACGTGGACTAGATAATTTTTTAAAAAAAATAATGCGAAAATCTGCCAAACACGTTTTAACAGAAAACAAACGTACTGTAAAAATAGAAGATAAAAACATTGAAGAACTATTAGGTCAAGCATATTTTAATGATGACGACTTATATAACACTCCTAGAATAGGAGTTATTAGAGGTCTTGCTTGGACAAGCATGGGTGGCGATACACTTTTTATTGAAGCCACAGGAATCAAATCTAAGCAAGGTAGTTTTAAACAAACAGGGCAATTGGGCAATGTTATGATTGAATCCAGCGAAATTGCTTATACATACATCAGAGGTTTTTTATCAGAAGACGAAAAAGCAACTAATTTTTTTGAAGAGACATCTATACATTTACATGTCCCAGAAGGAGCTACACCAAAAGACGGACCATCTGCAGGAGTTGCCATGTCTTGTGCGCTATACTCATTAGCAAAAGGAGTTGCTATAAAATCAAATTTTGCAATGACTGGAGAGCTCAGCCTTACTGGATTAGTTTTACCAATTGGTGGTTTAAAAGAAAAAACAATAGCAGCAAAAAGAGTTAAAGCAGTTAATTTGTTATTTCCAAAAGAAAACAAAAAAGATTTTGATGAATTACCAAAACATATAAAACGTGGTTTAAAACCACATTTTGTATCTACATTTGACGAAGTAGTTAAAATAGTGTTTCCAAAAAACAAAACTAAAAAATAACTAATGTTTCCATATAAGTTGCAACCGAGCAACTTATATGGAAATATTTTCAAACTAATTATTCAGTAAAGTCTTTACCTTGTCAGCTAAATCATAAAACTCAAACGGCTTTTGCAAAATATCGTCAGCATTCATACTCTTTGCAATTTTTTGAGCTTCTGCATCACTTTTAAAACCTGCCTTTCCTGTCATAGACAATATTTTAGTCTCAGGAGAAATATCTCTTAGTTCTCTAATTAAATCAAAACCAGATGAACCAGGCATCATAATATCAGTAATAACTAAATCGCACTTTTGATTATTAAACTTGTGTAGGGCCTCTTCCACCGAATGAGCCGCATAAATTTTATAACTGTAATCAATGGCGCTGAGCATATCGCCTAGCACCATTAAAATTTCATTTTGATCATCAACCACTAAAATTGATTTTGACATTTCTATACCATCCAATCTATAAATTATACTTTTTATTAAAGCGTTTTAGAAATCAACACAATATTGCCACGTTTATTATACACAACTTTATCCATAACTTGTTTAACCATTTGTATACCAAAACCGCCAGGCCGCTTACCCTCTTGCTTGCGTTTAAGCAATTTAGTCAACAAATCATCATCACTATCACACATTGTCTCAAAGCCCAAGCCTTCATCTTCTATTTTAAACACAATTTCATTAGCAAACAAAGCATAAGACAAAGATATCTTTTTATTACAATTATTATTATTGCCCCACTCTATTGCGTTGCGACCTATCTCATCTATAGCCATAGTAATATCTTGCTGTATATCATTATCAATATTAGATGCCTGCAAAATTTGTGTTATATTTTTAATTCGCTCTAAAAGACCAAAATAGCTATCTGCTGTAAGCTCAATCCAACCCTCTACATTATGCTTTAAAGAAAAGCAAGCATCAGCCTTATTTAAATTTTGTGATTTTGAAATCAATTTATGCAACTCATCCAACCTAAAAGGTTTCTGCAAAATAAAATCAGCTCCTTGCTTATAGCAATCCATCAACTGAGATTCTGTAGCAACACCAGAAACCACAATAATTAAAGGTTTGACATCCCTATTTTGTATCAATGGTAAAAATGTAACTCCATAATTACCAACTAAATGTAAATCCAAAATTACAACATCATATTGATTATTATCTAAAGCATTAAATGCTGATTTAACATCAAAAACACCTGTTACAATTTGATAACCACAATCTTTAAAAAAATCACATAAAGTAGCATTAAAAATTCTATCGTCCTCTAAAACTAATACAGATAAGTCTGAGCTACTCATTAGTATTTGATATAAATATTAACTCTCGTTTTTGTTTGCTTAAAACTGAACGACCTACCACTATACCAGTAGCACATCTTATATCATCATTATCCTCTTGTAATAAAGGCAATAATTTAGCACCAATATTAAGACAATTAAATTTACCTAAAGCTTTTAAAGATGCCAAACGCAATTTAACATTATTATCTTTATTACTTGCAACCAATATTAAATTTGATACCCAACTATCGCCACCTATTGTCTCTAATACTTTGATGGCAGAGATACGCAAATCAGTTGGCATTTTATTATCAGAGACCAAATTACTAAATGGCAATAATAGCGTTTTAAAGTCAAACTCGCCTACAAGTTTACTTCTTAATACACCAACACATAACACCTTTAATAACTCAACGTCCTTAGAATTGACAGCCTGCATAATCAGGCTAGACATTTTATCTATTCCACTAAAATTATCTTCATAACCTGTTGATAACAAGGCTATAGCCGCCCTTGCACTAATGCGTAAATCTGGATAATTTAAAGCCTCTAAAACTACTTTAGAAATTTTATCATCTTTGCCATTTTGACATACTAAATCAGTATTACTAACATCAGTTAATGCTTCTAATATAGCAGATGATAAATTTATTCGCTTATATTTAAGGGTAGTAAACAATGCTTCTTTTAATATATTTTCACCTGATGCCCTGAGAAGACTATTTACATACTTGAGGGATTCTAATTGTTTTGTATAAAATTCAGTCAATTCATCTGCCAAATCTTGATTGCCAGAAAACAATTTATCATCTTTAACAGATAAAAAATCTTGAGCCTCTTGCAACTGTGATAATTTTGCGATTAATAATAAAGCAGAATATCCACTTTCTAAATGACCAGACATAGCACGTTTAACTATTTTTTCTGCCAATATATTTTTATATGCCATTTGCGGAACTCGCTTAGACACCAGCTCTCCTGCATCGTCTAGCGCCCACACATACCCATCACTAACAATTGCGGCTCCTAAACCACGTTTACCAAAAAGGTAGTCAATGATTAAATTTTTGTAACTTTCTATAGGATTTAACTCTCCTAAATCATTATATTGACGTATTTTAGCTAAAGCCTCACCCGCGATGCGCCTTTCGCTTTGGTTACCGTTTTGTTCTAACTCTAAAAGACGTGGCACAGCAACAACACTTTTGTATTCACCTAAAACAAATATGGCCGTATTGGCAAGCATCTCATTGCTACTATAAGAAATTTCAATAACTGGCCAAACTGCATTTGGACCAGCAGCAATAATTGCCCGTGTATAATATGCACGGTTTGCTGCAATAGTTTCGGCATTTAGTGCCTTAAATAAAGGACCAATTGCAAATTGTCCAGCTTGACCTAAGCCCTCTATAGCACCAACAGCAGGATTGGCATCTTCACTCCAACGTATCCACCTGTGTTTATAATCAATTACCAAAGCCTCTATCATTGCATTAATAGATTCGTCATCCTTTAAGGCGACACTTTCGCCTATTTTTGCCATTGTCAAAATATTTGCCACTACTTTTTGCAGTTCTTCTTGTTGTGACATTTGCAAAAACTTATTAAATCCTATGGTCTTTCGCAAATTAAGAGCCTGTTGAGATGTTGGTTTTAAATTTAATATTTCGCTTAATTTTTTAGACGCATCTTTAAAATTACCTGATTCATAAGCTCTAACTGCATCCTGAGATAATTTTTCAATACTTTGATCACCACTGGTGGCAAGCACAAGAGACTGTCCGCACGCTAATGCTACGCTAAGAGCGGCTACTATTTGGTATTTAAAACCCATTTAAACTCCTATGTGATTTATTTATATTAATGAACTATTTACTATAGGCATAATTATCACTAAATTCAAGGGAAAGAGAATGCCAGATTAAAACCTTTATGTTATACTAAAAAACTATGATTTTGTTACGACATATAACTTTGGAATTTTTACGCAATATGCTAAGTTCTTTATTAGTGATTGGGTTTATATTATTTGTTGGTAGAAGTATAAAATTATTGCGCGAAGGATTTGACCTTTTACTGCTTTTGCAAATGGCAATATATATTTTGCCATATATTTTAACCTTTGTAATACCCATATCATTAATAACTGCTTCGGTTCTAACTTATGGACGTTTAGCGTCTGACAATGAAGTTACAACAATACGGGCATCTGGCATAAATCTGTGGAGTACAACTAAATACATTTGGATTATAGCTATTTTATGTAGCGCTATTACTTATCATTTAGCCGATCAAGTGCTACCTAAAGCACGTTTTGAATTACTTAAAATCGTTAGAAATAGCGCTATACACCTACTGAATAATCGTATTAATAGTGGGGATAAAATAATACAATTTTCAGATTTTTTAATTTCCTTTGGCAGTCGGGATTCAAAAAAACAAATACTCAATGCTGTAGTAATTCAAAAATTTAAAGATAGTAATCTATCCCAGCAAATTGAAGCCTCTTGGGCTAAACTGCCTACTGTCAATAATCAAGACATTGTGAGTATGGACTTATACAACGGTCAAATGACTAATTTTGAACGTCAAAGCGCACCTTTAAGATTTAAAGGCTTTCATTTTGAATTAAACCCAATGGAAAGTAACGGCAATACTAATAAAAGCTTTAAGGATATGACCTCCTCTGAATTGTGGAACGTAATTAAACTCAAAAAATTAAAACCAAAGCAAGTATCCAAAATAAAATATATTATTTATTCAAAACTTTCTATGGCATGTAGTTGTTTAGTATTTATAGCATTAGGTATACCAATGGGTTTGATTGGTAAACACAGCAATCGTATAGTTGGTTTTGGTTTTGCTTTAGCTATTGTCTTTTTACTTTATTACCCATTAATGTTAATTTTTAGATCGTTAGGAGAATCTGGCACTTTACCCGCTATGTTATGTGCATGGTCTCCAAATATTATACTTATTATTTTAAGTGCTTACTTAATAAAACACGTCCATAATTGAGGTTATAATGAGTTTTGTCCATCTGCATACACATACCCAATACTCACTATTAGAGGGTGCTTGCCGAATAAAACCTTTAATGCAACGGTGTACAGAACTGAATATGCCAGCAGTAGCTATGACAGATCACGGCAATATGTTTGGTACGGTGGATTTTTTTAAAGCGGCAAAAGCAAACAACATCAAACCAATTATAGGCAGTGGTTTTTATATTGCTCCCAAAACAATGGATAATAGAGAAATCAAAGTCGGTGGTAGATGGTTTTTTCATATAAACATTTTAGCTATGAGCTTTACTGGCTATCAAAACTTAATACAGCTAAGTACTGCTGGATATTTAAAAGGATTTTATTATAAACCACGCATAGATAAGCATATTTTAAAAACATACAATAAAGATTTAATATGCCTATCAGGTGGAGCAAGAAGCGAAATAAATTTTCATATTGAAGCTGGCAATATAGATAAAGCCACTCAAATTGCCACTGAATTTAAAGACATATTTGGTGATAGATACTACTTAGAACTACAAGATAACGGTATTGCATCTCAACGCGTTGCCAATCGTCATCTTATCGAAATTGGACAAGAGCTAAATATAGAAGTTGTAGCCACCAACGATGTGCACTACCTAGAAAGAGACGATGCATATGCCCATGAAGTTTTAATGTGCATCGGTTCTAAACGCCTAATAACAGATGAACGCAGAGTACGCTTAGAAAGTAATGAATATTATTTTAAATCTGCAGAAGAAATGGTAAATATTTTTGCTGAAACACCAAAAGCCATTAATAATACCTTAGAAATTGCCAATAGGTGCAATTTAGAAATACCTTTACGCGATTATCATCTGCCTAATTTTGAAGTACCACATAATACCACTCCTGCAAACCATTTGCGTGATTTAACCTATAAAGGTTTAAAAAATCTATATCCAGAGATGCCAAAATCAGTAACCGATCGTGCCGAAAAAGAGTTGGGTATAATCAATGATATGGGCTTTCCATCTTATTTTTTAATTGTGCATGATTTTGTTGCCTATGCCCATAGCAAACAAATACCCGTAGGTCCAGGGCGCGGATCTGGTGCTGGATCTATCGTAGCATACGCACTGGGCATAACTGGACTCGATCCTCTAAAATATGATTTATTATTTGAACGGTTTTTAAATCCAGCTCGTGTTAGTATGCCTGATTTTGACATAGACTTTTGTTTTGATAGAAGACAAGAAGTTATTGATTATGTTGTCGACAAATACGGCGAAGACAAAGTAACACAAATTATAACCTTTGGTACTTTAGCCGCTAGAGGTGTAGTGCGAGATGTAGCGCGCGTTTTGGATTGTTCATTACAAAAAGCAGATATTATTGCAAAACTTATCCCCACAGGTATGAAATTAGGTGAGGCTGTCGAAAAAGAACCCGATCTTAATAAAATGTATGAAGAAGACCAAGAAGCTCGCGAAATAATAATGATTGGACGCAAACTTGAAGGTTTAGGCAGGCATGCTGGTAAACACGCTTGTGCCATGGTTATTAGCGATAAATCATTAACAGAATATCTACCTCTATTTAAAAGCGGCGAGGATATTTCAACCCAATTTGAAATGGCATCTGTCGATGAAATTGGTATGTTAAAAATGGACTTTTTAGGTTTAAAAACTCTTACTTTAATTGACAAAGCCGTCAAGATGGTTCGGCAAAAAGTAGATTCTGAGTTAGATATAACCAAAATAAATTTATCCGATGAAAAGACTTTTGAATTATTTGGTCACGGAAACACAAAGGGAGTGTTTCAGGTAGAATCAGACGGTATGCGCGCCCTGTTAAAAAAATTGCGTGCCAATTCTTTTGAAGATATTATAGCCTTAGTTGCCCTATATCGCCCAGGACCATTAGAAAGTGGCATGGTAGATGATTTTTGCAAATGCAAAAATGGCGAAAAAGAAATTGAATACCAACATCCAATGCTAGAGTCTATTTTGGATGTTACTTATGGTGGCATTGTATACCAAGAACAAGTTCAACGTATTGCCAATAAACTTGGCAATTTTTCCTTAGGCGAAGCTGACAATTTACGTCGTGCAATGGGTAAAAAGAAACCCGAAGAAATGAAAAAATTTAGAGGTAAATTTGTCGAAGGTTGTATGGCAAATAATATTTCAGATAAAATTGCAGGCGATATTTTTGATAATATGGAAAAATTTGCAGGCTATGGATTTAACAAATCACATTCGGCGGCCTATGCCCTACTTACATATCAAACTGCATATTTAAAAGCACATTATCCAGATATCTATATGACTGCCTTATTAAATAACGAATTGGGCAATCAAGATAAATTAGTCGAATATATCGAAGATGCGCGTGAACAAGGGATGGAAATTTTACCACCTGATATTAATAAAAGTGTTAAAACCTTTAATTTAGAATCAAAAAATTGCATTAGATTTGGCTTAGAAGGCATAAAGGCTGTTGGCAGTAAGGCTATAGATTCCATTATAAAATCACGAGCCAATAAAAATTTCAACACTATATTTGACTTAACTCGTGAAGTAGACTTACGCCTATGTAATAAACAGGTACTAGAAGCCTTAATAAAAAGTGGCGCTATGGACAATCTGACTGGCAATAGAGCCTCTCAGCTTTCGGTAGTCGACGATGCAATAGCATCTGGCAATTCTGCCCAAAAAGAAGCCGACAGTGGTCAACTATCCTTATTTGCGGGTTTTGAAGACCAAGCAGCTCTTATAGAACCAGAAGTTCCTGCTATCCCAGAATTTAACCAACGTGAAAAATTGAGAATAGAAAAAGAATTTCTAGGCTTTTATGTAAGCTCACACCCCTTAATCGAAGTGCAGGATATAATAAAAAATTATACCAATTGCCATTCGGCAAACATTATATCTAAACGTCAAAAACAAAACGTAGTAGTAGGTGGAATTGTCAAAGGCATAAGATACACTTTTACCAAAGCCAAAAATCAAAAAATGGCAATGTTTAAATTAGAGGATCAACGTGGCGATATAAATTGTGTTGTTTTTCCACGTTCATTTGCAAAATATCAAGAATATTTAATCGATGATGAAATTGTATTTTTAAAGGGTTCCGCAGATTTAAGTCGTAACGAACCTCAAGTATTAGTTGACGAAATTATCCCCATAGATTTAGCAGATGAAAGATTAGCAACCAGTATAATTTTAGAAATTAAAGAAACTGATTTAACTCAAAAAAATATTGATAATCTAAAAATATTATTACAGGAACACCATGGCGACTTGCCAGTATATTTTAATGTTTATGTGCAAAATTTATTAGTAGAAATGCAAACAAAGCAAATATATAAAGCAAATGCTAGTCGCAAATTAAAAGAAAGTTGTCAAAACATATTTGGTAAAAATTCTATTACTTTTACAGGATAATAAGGATAAAATATACAAATTTAGGCTTATTGATGCTTGATTATAAAAGCCTAATTTGTATAGTGTTACGAAATATTTATGAAATTTATTACTACTATTATCCAAGAAGTTGATGAGGCATTAAAAGCTTTTTTGCCAACTGAGCGATCCTTTCACCCAAGGCTGTCAAAAGCGATGGCATATTCTATTTTTGCTGGCGGCAAGCGATTACGCCCTATTTTAACATTATTGTGCAATCAAATGCTCAATGGCGACAAAAACAACGCTATGCCGGCAGCATGTGCTATTGAGATGATTCATACATATTCATTAATTCACGATGATTTGCCAGCAATGGATAATGACGATTTACGTCGAGGCAAAGCCACTAACCATATAGCTTTTGATGAAGCTACAGCCATTTTAGCAGGCGATGGTTTATTGACCCATGCTTTCACCACAATTGTAGAATATACCCCAGATAAAATAATAGCCAGTAAACTTGTATCAACATTATCTAAGGCCGCTGGCCCAAGAGGAATGGTTGGCGGACAAATGGCCGATATGTTAGGCAACTCTAAAAACACAATAAAAAGTTTAGAAAAAATCCACAAAGGCAAAACAGCGGCAATGATTGCAGCCGCACTAAAAATGGGTGCACAATCTGCACAGGCATCTCATAAACAAGCCAATCAACTATATGATGCTGGTATTGCTATGGGACTAGCCTTTCAAATCACTGATGATTTATTAGACATAGAATCAACATCCGCAGTGTTGGGCAAGTCAGTAGGCAAAGATATAGCACAAAATAAAGCCACCTATCCAGCCATATTAGGCAAGGTTAAAGCACGCAATTTAGCACAAAAATATTGCCAAGAAAGTATAGATTGTTTTAATCAATATGGTTCAAAAGCTGATAAACTAATAAAAATAACACAGTCAATTTTAGACAGAAAAAAATGATTTACCCCCTACTTTCTAAAATTGAGAACTCAAAACAACTACACAAACTTTCGTCTGAAGAGCTAAATGCACTTTGCCATGAAATACGTACTAAATTAATTGAAACCGTATCTAAAACAGGTGGACATTTATCTTCTAACTTAGGTATTGTAGAACTTACTGTTGCCTTGCATATCTGCTATGACGTCTATCAAGATAGCTTAATTTTTGATGTTGGACACCAAGTTTACCCACATAAACTATTAACTGGAAGATTTTCTAAATTTAACAGCTTAAAGCAAAAAGGCGGTTTAACTGGTTATCCAAATCCAAACGAAAGTAATGCTGATCCATTTTTTACATCCCATGCTTCAACATCAATTTCGTCTGCATTAGGTATAGCTTGTGCCAATAACTACACTGGTAAAAAAGCAAAAGCCATAGCAGTAATTGGCGATGGTGCAATGACTGGAGGCGTAGCCTTTGAAGCTTTAAACAATGCTGGTGCAAATACTAGTGATTTGTTAGTTATCTTAAACGATAATGAAATGTCAATATCACCATCTGTTGGTGCATTAAATAGCTCACTGGCAAAAATCCGTGCTACACCGCATTACAATGCTGTAAAAAATAAATTTAACAAGTTTTTAAAAACATTACCCGGTGGAAAAATCATATTTAATATTCATAAATATATGATGAGCTTAACAAAATCAGCCCTTACCCCTGGGTCTATTTTTAGAGAAATGGGGTTTAGATGTTTTGGGCCTATTGACGGCAATGATTTACCATTATTAATTGATGAAATTAATAATTTAAAAAAATTAAATGGACCTATATTATTGCATGTTCTAACCAAAAAAGGTAAAGGATATGCACCTGCACAAAACAATCCATCCGATTTTCACGGGGTTAGTCCTTTTGAACCTTATTCAATCCCAACTGAAGAAGAAATTCCACAAAAAGATTTGCCAAGCTATACTGAAGTTTTTAAAAATGCGCTTATTGAGCTAGCTAAAAACAACAAAGGTATAATTGCCATCACTGCTGCAATGGCACAAGGGACAGGCTTAAGCAGTTTTGAAGAGCGCTTTCCCAAGCGTTACTTTGATGTTGGCATTGCAGAACAACACGCTGTGTGTTTTGGTGCTGCATTGGCAAAAGGTGGCGTAAAACCTGTTATTGCAATTTATTCTAGCTTTTTGCAACGGGCATACGATCAAATGTTTCATGATATTGCCTTACAAAAACTAGCACCAATTTTTTGTTTAGACCGAGCTGGACTAGTCGGCAGTGACGGGCCATCTCAACATGGTTTATTTGACATAGCCTACCTTAGACATTTGCCAAATATTATTTTAATGGCTCCAAGTTCTGCACCAGAGCTTAGGCTAATGTTAAAATTTGCAACCAAACAAAATATCGCAACTGTTATACGCTATCCAAAAGCAAAAGCTAATGAAACACACCCCACTGCTATAACGGAAATTTCATTAGGAAAGGCAGAAATTATATCATCAGCTGGCACAATCTTATTAGTCAACTACGGTGCTTTATTAGACGAAACAATAAAAGCATCTGAAATTTTAAAAACGCACAATATCGAATGTTCCATTATTAATGCGCGCTTTGCAAAACCATTGGATTACAATACTATTGCCAAACACTCAAATCAAGACAGCCTTATTGTAACTGTTGAAGATCACTCTCGCCAAGGAGGTTTTGGCTCTGCATTATTAGAAAATTTAAATGATGCCAATATACAACGCAATGTTATTCGTTTAGGGGTTCCTGACCGTTTTATTGATCATGCCAGTCGGTCACAACAACTGCAAGAAGTTGGCATCGATGCCGATGCAATAGTTAAAACAGTCCAAACATTTTTACAAAAATGACCCAACCAAAACAACATACCGCTGGTGGCATACGCGAGATGATTGCCATTGCATTGCCTATGATGATTTCCAATGCAAGCGAAACAATTATGACTGTTACCGATCGCTACTTTTTATCCCAGCTTAGTCCCGAACATATGGCTGCAGCAATGGGTGGCGGGGTATTAGCGTTTACTATGATGTGTTTTTTTATTGGCATTTTAGGTTATTCAACTGCTATGGTAGCACAAAATGTAGGCGCAAATAAAAGTGAACTTTGCTTTAAAGTTACTTTTCAAGCCATAATAATTACATTTTTAGCCTATCCACTTTTAATATTTATTGCCCCATTAGGTATTTTAATTTTTAAATCATCTGGTATTAGTCCTGTACAATTAACGCAACAAAGTATTTATTTTAATATATTGATGTATGGTTCTGTAATTGCACTTATCAGAATAGCTTTAAGTAATTTTTTTTCTGGATTAGGCAAAACAAAGATTATTATGCTAAGTTCTTTCATCACAATGATGGTTAATGTTCTTGTAAATTACATTTTGATATTTGGACATTTAGGTTTTAAACCTATGGGTATCAAAGGCGCAGCCTACGGAACATTGATAGGTTCGGCTACTGGTATGAGCATTTTAATAATTGCAATTTTAAGATCTAAATATGCCAAAGATTATCCCATTGCCAACGCCTTAAACTTTGACAAAAAGATTATTAAAAAATTATTAAAATTTGGCTATCCAGCAGGCATTGAATTATTTTTAAATTTACTAGGTTTCTCGACTATGGTTTTATTATTGCACGGTCACAGCCGAGTAACAGCCACCGCAGCAACCATAATGTTTAACTGGCAAATGTTAGCCTTTGTACCACTATTTGGCGTTGAAATATCTGTAATATCTTTAGTCGGTAGGTATGTTGGCGCAAAACAATACGACATAGCCCATAAGTCTACCTTATCAGGGCTTAAAATGATTATAAGCTATTCTACATTTGTCGCTATTTGTTTGGCAGTGTTTCCAGTGCAATTAGCAGAGGTATTTCATCCAAACCATAATGAAGAACTTTTTATTCAATCATTACCAATGGCAATTTCTTTTTTAAGAATTGTCAGCCTTTTTATTTTTTGTCAATCAATTATATTTGTATTTACAGGTGCATTACGTGGCGCTGGCGATACCTTTTGGCCAATGGTTATTTCAGTTAGTGCGCATTGGTCTGCCACCCTTGGTTTATATATTTTCTTAAAATACGATAATATATCCCCACCTTTAGCTTGGGGATTATTGGAGATTATTTTCTTTTTAGTTGGCAGTTTAAATATACTGCGTTATAAAAAAGGTAAGTGGAAACAAATCAATATAGCTGTTGATTAACATCGGCTATCATATCCGACAATCTACCTATATCACCTGCACCCAAAAATAAAACCATATCGTTAGGGCGTATATAACTTTTAACAAAATCAACTACAGCATTACTATTTGGAATATGATAAACTTCACCGTTAAAAGTTTTTTTTATATCCTTAGCTAATGCTTGTGAACTAATACCAGCTATTGGTTCTTCATTAGCCGAATAAATATCCATCAACACAACTGTATTAGCTTGTTTAAAACACGTTATAAACTCTTGATACAAACCCTGCACCCTTGTATATCTGTGCGGTTGAAACACTACAACAATACGTTTGGGGCTATACAAAGAGGCTACATCTAAAGTTGCACATATCTCTTTAGGATGATGAGCATAATCCTCAATAATCTTAGCTCCATTATATATACCCTTAGCTTCAAAACGCCTTTTTACTCCGCTTAATTTAGCTAAAAAAATAATGGTTTTTTCAAGTTCAATACCAAGATTATATAATAATCCAATTGCTCCAACTGCATTTAGCAAATTATGTTTACCAGCTAAAGAAACATTAACATCTTTAAATATTTTGTTATTTAAAATTAAATCACAACGACTGCCTTCTTTAAAATATTGAGCATTGACAATTTGCAAATCATTGAATTTTTCAAATCCATAATAAAAACTTTTTATATCTGCGCTGGCAAATAATCTTCTTATCCTTATATCCTCACCCCAACCAACCAAAACACCAGACACATCAGTTTGCTTAAAAAAATTTAAAAATACTTCTTCAATATGTGCCCAATCACGATAAAAATCTAAATGCTCCATATCAATATTAGTACATAATGTAGCCTGAGGATGAATATGCAATAAAGAACCATCGCTTTCGTCTACTTCGCTAACAAAAAAATCTCCTTGCCCATATCTAAAATTAGAACCCAACACAGGCGAAACTCCACCTATCATCACCGATGGATCATAATTTAGACCTAGCAATATTTCAGAAATTATACCTGTAGTTGTAGTTTTACCATGCGATCCAGACACGGCAATTGTAGATTTATCAATCAATAATCTAGCCAACATAGACGCTCTTGAAAGCACTTCTATATTATTGTCTTTAGCGTATTGTAATTCCTCATTATGTGGCGGTACAGCAGAGCTATGAACCAAAATATCAGGCTGATACATTTGTATATGTTTTAAATTATGTCCTAATTCAATAGTTACATTAGCTTGTTGCAATTTAATGGTTTGCTTATTAAAACTTAAATCACAACCTGTTACCTTAGCACCCTTTTGCAAACATAAATTAGCAATGGCACTCATTCCAATACCGCCTATTCCCATAAAATGTATTTTTAGGTTTTTCATTTCAAATCCTGACTAATACATTTTGATATTTCATAGGCCGCCAATGGTTTTGATAAAGATTTTATATTTTTAGCCATAGATGTAATTTTATAATTATTTGACAATAACTGTTTTAATTCATTAGATAATCTATGTACAAAATTTTCACCCTGTTCACAAAGAATAGCCCCTTGACTATCCTCTACAAATTTAGCATTAAAATATTGATGATTATCAATCGCAAAAGGATATGGAACTAAAATAGCAGGTATCCCAAATAAAGCTAGCTCCGATATGCTAGATGCTCCAGCTCGTGCAATAACCAAATCAGCCTTTAAATAATACTGTGCCATATCATTACAAAAACCTATCACTGTAGCATTTATGCCCATAGAGTTGTAAACAGCTTGCAACTTAAATTTATTTTCTGGGCGTGCAATATGGTACACACTGATGCCTTCTAAATTTCCAGCTAAGGCAATATCCATCAAAGCCAAATCGATAGCTTCCGCCGAAGCCGAACCACCCATAACCAATATGTTTTTAACTGTAGTAATATCTGTTTTAGATTTAGAATCCAAAATCATTTTTTGAGATACAGGATTACCTAATACTTGGCATTTGGCAGACAAGTTATTTTGTAATGGCATGGCACACGCAACTAACTTAGCATGTTTAGCAAAGGTTTTAACTACCCTTCCTGCTATGCGATTTTGTTCCATTAAATAAATAGGCACTTTAAATATTTTAGCTATTAGACATGGCAACAAAGACACATAGCCACCAGCTGCCACAAGAGCATCAGGACGTTGTTGTATAAATATTTTACATAAAATAAATGTTGATTTTACCAAATTAGGCAATAAACATAATTTTTGCTTTAATGTATGTCGCTTTAAGCCTGGTGTTAAAATTACAGAACATAATAAATTTTTAGACAAAGCATTTTCAATACCGTCTGAAGCACCTAAATAAACACAATTATGCCCTGCTGTACATAAACTTTCGATAACAGCAACAGCCGGAAAGTAATGCCCTCCAGTTCCTCCGCCTGTTACAAAAATCATTTACAGATTATTTAAAGATTACTTAGATGGCGACAAAGTCTTAATAATACATCCGCTACCAGCATCATGCCCTGCTTGTGGAGTAAAATTAGCAATCCCTGATGTAGTTTCAGGATAGTATATAAAAAATCCTTTATCAACTATTCCAGCTTGAACTTCTAAATGAATATATTTAGCTAATTGCATACCGTAAACATCCAAACTAGAGCCTATCTGGCCTTCTATACCTACACGGGCATCACCATCCATAGCAAAATAATTTTTACAACTGGCAATATAAATTCTAATATCACCGTTTTCATATAATGCTACCTCAAAATTAAATGAGCCACTTTCACCTTTATCCAAAAAGTTACTATATTTAATGATAAATACTGTTCTGCCACCATCTGTGCCTAAGCCATATTCAACGGAACTAGCTGTTGTCATAGTCATTTTAACCCAATAAGCATATAAAGCCTCGTGTGGCTTACTGTTATCAGGAATATCAGTATCCGCATAAGCATTGACCGACTCTACATTATCTCCAAAGGTTATCAATCCACTTACAGATACATTAATATGTTGACCCTCACCATATCTAACACCATAAAACGGAAACGAAAATCCAGATGGAATAGTAATGGGATAATATCCACTTTTAATACCTACACCAGCTGAGTTTTGTTCTGTATCTAAAAAATTAGACATTAAAACAGTTTTAGCATCATCTATCTGCAGACCACCTTTTTGACTATCAGTCAATAAATCAGCGCTATAGCCAAATCCAGTATCAGCAGTATAACCTACAGAGTCATTACCGTCATATTTCCAATGAGTTATACTGTCCTCTGCAATTGCAATGCCAGATAAAATACCACAGAAAAAAATCAAATATACAAATTTCAACATATCAATCTCCAATATAGTTGATATACAATAACATTGGGACACAGTATTGTCAAAACTATAAAACTATATTAAAAGCATCACAAAATGCACTTTTCCATACATAAAAAAAGCCCCTATTTAAAGGGGCTTTGTAGTGTTTTAATTACAAATTTCTACTGCACTAATTTTAATGCCAATTGTGACCATAACTCAAGAGAACCTAATTCTTTAGCATAACACCATTGCAACCCTGTGAGCTCCTGTTTTGGCATAATATTTTGTCCCTGCTTAAGTTGCACTAAAAACACAACACCTATATGAGTATGTCCCACCTTTGTTTTTTCTTCATTAATAATACCCAAAAACTGTAATGGCATTTCAGCAGGAATATAACCAAAAGTTTCCTCCTGCAATTCTCTGTATGCCCCCGCAAGTATAGTTTCATAATTATTTTCAACCCTATCTATTTCGTCAACATGCCCACCCACACCTACAGACCACAAACCATGCAAACGATTCTCATTACCATTTCTAGGATAGCACGCAAACATCCCATTAAAATCTTTAATTAATATATAAGGAATGGGCTGTTTATACACATCATCATTTTCTATTTTATTTCTAATTTTAAAAAAAGAGTGTACTTTATTTATGGCATTCTTAAAACAACCTTCACCAAGATGGGCAACAACTATATCATCTAACCAGTCTATCGGTAAATCTTCCCGTTTAAATGCTAATACTGCATCATCCAAGCTCATTATATTCTCTCTGTAATATATCAATAACGCTCTTTTCGGCTTCTAATAATAAATCTTGTCTCGTCTGATAATCACAAAAGGCAAAGCGAAAGCCATTTCGTATTAATTGCAAAATTTCCCATTTAGTAAGACCTCCCTCGCTCATTAAGGCGGCTTTATAAAATTCATATGTAAGGTTTGTGCGTGATATTCCAGGATCATCCGTATTAATAGTTACCCCAAGACCACTATTTAAAAAAGTCTTTAATGGATATTCTGTCATATCTACTGTTTCTACAAACGCTGAGTCTTTATATCCGACTATTTGAAAATTACTAGAAGGACACATCTCTATACTTATTTTACGATCCACAAATCTCTGCATCAGATTTTTATTGTCAGCTAAAGTTAAACCATGTCCTATTCTATCCGCATTTAAATGATACACTGCTTGCCAAATATTATCTACAGATTCATCCTCGCCGGCGTGAATAGTTGTATGTATACACCTTTGCAATAATGGCATAAACGCTTCGCGAAGCTCAACTGGCTGTTTTGTATGTTCAGCACCGGCAACATCAAAGCCTGCAAAATGTTTTTTAAAAGATTCTGAAATATCAATCCATTTTTTTGCCAATTTTATATGTTTAAAAATCAAATCTTCACTTCCATGGCGACTTGCAATAAAAATAAACATAAAATAACATTCTTTAGTATTACTTAGTTCCTCTAATAAAATACTAACGACATCATCTGATGTTAAATCACCACGACTATAATTGATAGGTGAACAACGCAACTCAAAGTAACGGATATTGTTTTGTATTGCCTGTTTTTTTAAAATATCACATACTTTTCTAATAGCAATTTCAGACTGCATCAAACCAGAGCCTTGTAAATCGCCTAATTTTTCATAGGCATCAATACCTACACTTTTAAAATTTTCGGCCACAGTATAATCACCAAAGATAAAAGCATCCAAAAGACTGCTATGTTCTTTAAATAACATCAAAAATGAAACAACAGTAACTGGTTCTTTCACACCTTTAAATCTGCTCCTCAGCTCTTTAATACTACCTACTGCTTTACGCAATGCACAAACATCGTTTAACGATATTATGTGTTTAATTTCATTAAGCCAAACCAATAATTCGTCTGTTTGAAAAATTCTAAAGTCATTACCGTCTTCAAAATGAGCTACAGCAACATCAATCATATCTTGGGTAGACAAAACCCCTCCCAAATGACAATGAAGTTCCGCTTTCGGCAAGCTTCTTAACCATTTCAAATCATCAACTTGTTTAGCACCATCAATACCTATTGACTGATTATGTAAAGAACTAATTAAATCAGGAGGCAAAGCATATAGCGCTCTAAATCCAGTCTGAGAATGATCGCTACTTAAATGAGTTGCATAATTACAAAGTAAATTTCTGGCATTTTTTATGCGATTTTTCAACTCTATATATAATTCTATCGAAGGCATTAAAATATTTACTTCTGCATTTTTTTCTAAGATATAATCATCGGTAGTTATTGATTTTCCTGCTAAAAGCAACGGGGATTTTGGCATTTTACCATTTATCACAATGGGATTTATTTCACCAATATTCTTGTCATCAACCTTCCCAGCAAAAACATCTTCTGTCTTAGGAAAGTTTTTAGGGTCTCCAGAGGCTACATGCAACAGAGCATCACAACCAAACAAATGAGCAGCCTCCTGCATATCAGCACTCATTGTTTTGCGCCCACCTGCTAAAGACAAATACAGCTTGCCACCCGCAACTTCTTTTCGTGCATGCAAAACAACCCTAAATGTCAAATCTGCCATTTGCTGACATTCTTTTGATGTGCGCAACTCTTCAACCCCATCTAAATACCAAATTTTTATTTTAGGTGCATCAACTATCTTGTAAGACCAGTCTATCAAAAGATCTTTGTCTCTAGTTCCAGCGGTAGTAATAATCCAAATTTCTTCTACCTTTTCTATATTATTTGCACTGCGTAATTCTTTAATTTCTTCTTTTATAGGCGAGTTATGATACAAACTAAAAGATTCATAATTAGTTAAACCCACTAACTCTGGTATTATCGCAACTGAAGTGCCAAGTGTTGTTACTAATAAGTTTTTTTTCATAAAGTTATTTACCTAGAAAACAAATCTGCAACTGCCTCTTGATACTTATTAAATTGATTTTTTAGATTTTGTGCTTGTGGAAAATGACCCGTATTTTTATTTTTGGAACCACCGTGAGCAATTTGATTTCTTGAACCCTCAAGATCATACAACTTATTTCTTATTCTTAAATCGCACTCATCAAACAACTCTTTTTTATGCTTTTTTCCAATATTTTGATAAAAATCATAATCACCCATTCTATTTTCTTCACCCAAAGACTCCAATACAAAGGCTTCTACAGCAACCTGTAAAGCAATTATAGCCTGAGTAAACATCTTCTTTTCACCTAAAAGTTTTGCTAATACAAAAACTTTTTTACTTAAAACAGATTCTTTTTGAAAGCGTTTTTCAAGTTTTTTAAATTTTTGAAAAATCTCTTGAATCCACCAATGATAGGCATCTTTTTGAATTCCTTTTAAAATGTTTGTTAATTGACGAGCCAACTCTTCAATTTGCAATACATAATTACCCTCAATAGCGCCAGAAAAGTTGCGTAACCATTTTGAACCATCACGCCAGTGCTCTGATAACAAATCTGCTAATAAATACCCATCAAATCGTACCTCAAACAGATGTAAAGCTGTTGTAATTTGCGCATACGTCCAATAATTAGATAAATCTCGAACAAATGAAACTTTATCATCAGGTGAATACTCTCCATAAATTAAAGAAATTTCCCGCTGGCCTTCATCGACGCTGCCATACTGCATACTTTGATACATAAGAATTGGCATTGATCTAAAACCATGAGTGATATCAAATAAAACTGGTGTACCGCTAGGTATTTTTGCAGAAATGCTATGGTACAGTCTAAAGATATTGCCAATAGTGTTTTTATCAATTATCTGTGTATGAGATTGTAACTTAAAAGGTATGTTATAAACTTTTTGCAATTCTGCGCCTAAGAGCAAAAGCTTTTGCTCACTTATACCGCCATTTTCAACCTCCTCCATAATGGCTATTCTCAAATCTTCAGTGTGCGAGCTTTCCTGAGTAAGCAAAGCATCCCATGTTGATGTATTTGTACCTACAACAACTATTGAGTCTAAATCACGATATTTACTTTTTATAATAGCTTCTAAAAAAAGTTGTGTTTCAATCTCTTTCCCATCAGGAAAACGATATTTTGTAGTTCTATATCCACCGTCCTGCTTAAGACCAGTACCTATTGATGTTATAAGTACAGATTTCATTTATTCCTCTTTTTCTTGTTTTTCTTTTTGTTTTTCTTCTTTTTCATTTGAGGAGCTTCTTCTGTTTGCTCAAATAATTCAGGGCATTTATGCTCTATAATTCCTGCTATTTTATTAGAATTCCCCTTTGCTTTATCTTTTTTGTATTGATTTATTTTTTTCTTCCCTTCTGCTACTTCAGTAAAATAATATTTTATAAGTGCTTGTATTTTTTCATCATCAAAGTTGTCATCTTTATTTTGGATATACTCCACAATAGTTTCCCAACTCTCTTTTGCTGTTTCTTTTGCCCAATCATCGCTTGATAGATTTTCTAATGTGGC
>Ga0256837_1000873_pt1 | contig 22820 bp, 23 predicted proteins | sample 4562384metaG_FD_185976 | JGI IMG/M metagenome (GOLD analysis project Ga0256837, IMG submission 185976) | Hydrothermal vent microbial communities from Guaymas Basin, Mexico - 4561-384 | ecosystem: Environmental > Aquatic > Marine > Hydrothermal vents | place: Mexico: Guaymas Basin | collected...
ACACTGCTCTGACTCGTCGCAGGGAGTGTGACACTCTCGATACTCAACGCCTCACTCTCATTGACATCTTCTCCCATCATCTGAGTGATCTCCTCATCAACAAAGGGCAAGATCCCATTGAGAAGTTTCTTATCAAACTGTGTAAAGAAGTACCACGATGCACCCCCCAAAAGGAGAAGGACAAAAAGGACAAAGAGCTTGGAGCTTCCACCCTTATCATCTTCATACTCCGCAGAGAGTACCACACTAGGATGGTCATTGTGGTGCTGATTGTAGTGTGCGAGTGCGACATCACGAAAGACACTAAGGTCTATCTTGTACTCTCGTTCCAAAATCGAAATAAATCCCAACGCCTTCACGCGTGTGAGTTTCTCAAACTCCCCTTGGAAGAGTGTCTCCACATCCTCTTTGGCAATATTGGTCTTTTTACTTATATCACTAACACTGTAGCGTTCTATAATATCATTTAACTGCATAACTCATCCTATGTATTAAAATCGCGGCTGCCGCACTGACATTGAGTGAGTCAAATGCGTGCTTCATCTCTATTGAGACCGTTTGGTCTAGCTTGGCTCTGGCTTTTTTGGAGAGCCCTTTTCCTTCACTTCCTAGAAGAAGCAGACGCTTAGGAGCAAAAGTCACATGCTCTATCGCCTCCCCCTCCATCGCTGCACCATAGGAGGTGAACCCCACCTGCCCTAGCTCATGGAGTACATCAGCGATATTGTGCTGTATCCTAAATGGCATCGCCAACAATGCCCCTGAACTACTGCGTGCAATCGCTGCAAAGTTGAGCTGTTTGACCCCTGTGGCGATCACACCCTCTGCACCCAAGGCATAGGCACTACGAACGATCGCACCGATATTGCCTACATCGGTTAAGCCATCGAGTACAACGATGAAATCACTCTGCTTCATCTGTGCTAAAGAGGCTTGCTCAAACGCATTCACCTCAAGCAAAATTCCTTGGTGGTTGCCCCCTTTGCTCATCGACTGAGCCCACTTCTCCTCTAAGAACTTAATCTTATCGTGAAACTGGTGAAATAGCTCTTTGGGGAGGATGTTTTTTTTGGCTACATAAACGGTGGTAATTGTGTCGGGGTACTGCTCCAAAGCGTAGAGGCAGACCTGTTTTCCATAAATAATCATAAGTAGGATTCTACCTAATTTTTACTTGATTTTTGTGTTAGCTCTTCATACCACGCCTTGACACTCTTGTCACTTAGGTGTGCGAGGAGTTTGGCTTTGGGCTTAGGGGGGAGGTCTAGTCTGCGTACCTCTGCGAAGGAGAGGCTCTTTTGGCTACTCACTTTGGCATGGATGACCACCACCCACTCCCCACGAATCGTCACCTCAGCCAACGCTGCTTTGATAGCGACAACACTCCCACGATAGTAGGTCTGATAGCGTTTGCTAATCTCCTTGGCAAGGAAGAGTTCACGCGACGCATCGACTGCTTCGATCTCATCGAGTAGTTTGACAAGGCGATGGGGGGCTTCATAGAGTACAGTATTGTAGCCACTAGAGAGTGCCTCATCGAGAGCGGTGGCACGCTCCTTACCTTTATGAGGCAAGAAGGCAAAAAAGCAGAACTTCCCCGACTCAAACCCCGACGCAGCGTAGGCGGTTGTCACGGCGGATGCTCCAGGGAGAACATCATAGGCGATACCCTGCTCTTGACAGTAGGCTACAAGGAGTTGACCGGGATCGGAGATGATGGGCATCCCCGCATCACTCACATAGACCACCGCTTGCTCCACAAGTCGCTCCCCCCACTCTTCGAGGCGTTGGACTCCATTATGGGCATTAAAGGAGATAAACTCCGCTTCGGGGTAGACCATATCAAACCGCTCTTCAAGGAGTCGCAAAAGCCGTTTGGTATGGCGTGTATCTTCACACAAAAAGAGGGTTGCTTTCTCAAAAAGCCTCATTGCACGAATGGTAATATCTTGGGGGTTTCCAATAGGAGTAGGAATAAAAGTAAGCATAGGGGTTATCTTTCTAAGGCAAGGGAGTCCCCCGCCTTATAGGAAGAAAAATTACAGATTGTATTTTTTCTTAAATTTATCAATTCTACCAGCAGTATCGATATTTCTCTCAGAACCAGTAAAGAATGGGTGACACTCATTACAGATATCTACACTCATCTTCTCTTTGTTTGTTCTAATCTCAAATGTGTTTCCACATGCACAGCTCACTTGACACGCCATATATTCTGGGTGAATCTCTTTTTTCATTTTGAAACCTTTTAGTATTTTTTGTGACAGGTAACCAACCTGCTCTAGCATAGTGCTCTTCCATATTTGACTCAAATAGGGTGGTTGCAACGCTCTAGGCGAGACAACATCGCGAATTATAGCCAAAAAATTTTAAGCTACTCTAAATCCCTACAGAGGCAGAGAGGGTGGTGCGTATCTGTTTGGGCATATAGTACTTAAACTGCTTAGGGTAGATAAAGAAATCTACCTTACCGCAGCCCTGCTTGATCTCACTCCACCGCTCAATAGGCAACTCCACAGCCAACACCCCCATAGTGGGAAACTTCGCAAAGTTCTCTTGGGTGAGGTAGTTGGCAAACTCTGTCAGAGCAGGGTTATCCCCGATCAAAAAGATCGTCTCATCACTCTCATCTTGGAGTGAGAGGACATTGAGCATCACCTCTAGCTCTGAGAGGTAGAGCTCTTTCATATAGTAGATAGCCCCATGATAGGAGAGCTTCTGTGCCAACTTATCAGCAGTGATCTGTGCATAGAGGGCACAGCTTGAGACCATCAAGTCAGGAGTGATATCGTGGAGTGCTAAATAGGAGCCAATCGTCTCGATATCTCGATACCCTCGTTTGGTCACGCCCCGTTCAAAATCACGCAACGACCCATCACACCCGTTGGACTTTGCATGTCGTATCAGATATAAAGTTTTGATAATCATTTCCTTTGGGTACTACAGAGCATCCATCTCTTGAGACATAGAGTGGACAATTTTAGACATAATCATCTTCCCTAGTGCCACATTGCCATCATCTCTAAAGATCGCAAAAACCATCAGCTTTGAGAAGTTATTCCCTGCACTACTGCCTGAGCTATTGACCAAAAAGACATGCCCATCTTCTGTACGAGACTCGACCAAAGAAGCCTCCGCAAACCCTACATCCAAAGAGGACTCAGAGATCATACGAAATGCATCATTGAAGATACTCGCAGAGTAGGCGATATCCACGCTTGTATTCTCTTCATCAATAAAGAGTGTCTCCCCTGAGAAGTTCAAGACAGCAGACCCCAAATAACCACTAACCGATTGTAGTTTTTTCATCGAAGCATCAAAATTTATCATATCTATCCTTTTAGTTTTTCTGTAACTGAGTCATCATCTCATTAAACTGCTCTAGTGACCCACCTTGGGCAACCAAAAACGCATTCAGCTTTGTACGGGAAGCCTCTATCCCCTCTTGATCCTCTATCTGCTTCAGCTCCGTGTAGAGTGCCTCGATAGGCTCTCTAGCACTCGCACTCATCGCACGGCGTGTTGAGACATAGTTTCTAAAGGTACCATCTGGATTGGTCGCAACTCTCACATGGGCAAAGACCCAGTAGAAGCCACCATCCTTACAGAGGTTTTTGACAAAGACCTTGACATCTTTACCTGCTTTGAGATTTGTCCAGAGATGCTCAAAAACCACTTTTGGCATATCGGGGTGACGGATCTTACTGTGGGGTTGATCCATCAACTCCGCTTGGGTATAGCCTGCTACCTTAAAGAAAATAGGGTTGGCATAGGTAATATTCCCCTCTTTATCCCCCTTGGATACAATAATATCAACAGAAGTGACAACTTGTTCGCTACTCATTTTTAGACTCCTTTATCTTTTGCAATTTGAATGACACTGCGTACCTCTTTTTTACTAAAAGGCTTCGTGACAAAAACATCATAGAGTTCTCGCTCCTCCTCAAGTACCTCAGGATCACCAGAGATAGAGGCGACAAATAGTGGAGGAATCCCCTTGGACTTCTCATAGGCTCTAAACGCTCTAAGCAACTCCGTCCCAGAGAGTCCTACCATATGCTTATCCAGATAGAGTACATCAAAGGGATCATGCTCCTCAACCGCCTCTTTGAGGAGTGTCAACGCCGTCGCTCCATCAAATGTAGAGATCATCTCTCCACACTCTGTACCCAAGATAGACTCCAATAGACGCACATTGATCCTATTGTCATCCACAATCAAAATCTTAACCTGTTTACCTGAATAGACCAGCGCATGAAGGGCATGCTCATAGTAGGTATTCTCCGCTACGATATGGAAGTGGCTATTCTCTTTCTTGTTGAGTAGTGAGAAGAGTTGCTCTTCGATCAGTAGCACCTCCACCTGTGAGGAGCCAGAAAGACTCAGCACCTCATCGGTAATCTTATGCTCAAAACAGATTAGGTGTGTCACATCTTTGGGGATTGTATCGGAGATGACAATCTTCTCTATAGGCATCGCCAACTCTGTGAGATACTCCACCATATGTGCTACCCGATCAGACTGAGGCTTATCCGTTAGGATAACAATCTTTTTCTTGAAGTTATAAAATGGTGGATAGCTTGGCGTTTCATCAATGATATTTACTGCCATATCAAAGAAGAATTCACTCCCCTCTCCTACCCTACTCTTAAGCTTTAGCTCCCCGCCAAACTCAGCAACATACTCTGCACAGATCGCCAAGCCAAGTCCTGAACCTCCATACTCCATACTCGTATCATCTCGCGCTTGGGTAAAGGCTTCAAAGAGCTTCTTTTGATTCTCCTCTTCGATACCAATCCCTGTATCTTTCACCGAGATATGCATACGCTTTTGTCCACTATCATAACGAACCCTTAGATCGATACGCTCCCCTTTGGGGGTAAACTTATAGGCATTACCGATAAGATTGATGAGTACCCGCTTGAGCTTGAGCTTATCGATCTGAAGCTCTTTGGGGAGTGTCGGATCGATATGGATATAGTACGCTATCTGCTTCTCTGAGACACGAGAGCTGAAGATATTGGCGATATCAGAGATAAACTTCACACTATTGACTACCTCTTGTTTAGAGATACTCCCCTCATAGCGGTTTTTGGTCTTGGCTAAGATTGAGTCGGTGAGTGAGTTGATAAACCCTGCACTCTCTTTGGCATTGGTGACAAACTCCTTGAGCCGTCTATCCTCTATCTGCTCCTCCAATAGCTCCAAAAATCCATAGAGGCTATTGGCAGGGGTACGGATATCGTGAATGGTGTTGGAGAGAAAGAGAAGCAGACTCTTATCATCCTCTTGGGTATGGGACTCTTGGAGCTTCTCCTCTATCTCTTTGACCGATGGCTCTTTGGCTACGGGGATACGCCTCTTGGTGATCGCCTCAATCATCTCAGCAAGATAGCTATCGAGCAGGGAGAGTACCTCTTGGTCATCTGCGGTGTAGTAGCGTCCTGTCCCTTGAGCCGTACGAGAGACACGCACGATACCTAAAAGCTCCCCCTCTTTGAGAATAGGGCGTAGCATCTGCGAACGCAGACGATGGTTGAGTGGGTTATCTACAGATTGGACATACTCTTTATCACTGATGAGGTGGTTGTAGATAGCAGGGGTTTTGGTCAAAAAGACCCGCCCAATACACCCTTTGGCAGGTGCGATAGAGAGTTCGATTTTATTCTTGGTACGCGTATAGAGTTGCTGTTTTTCAGGGTTGAACAGTAACACCGAAGCAAACTCCGAATCGGTCAACTCCTTGAGGAGTGTCCCCATCTTTTCACACCGTTCACAGTGGATCTCACTCTCAGGCACCGTACTCCCATCCGCACGGACGCATTGAGACTGCTCTGTTGACTCTTTGGTCTGTGCCACCTCTTTGATAAACCGCTTGAGGGTCTCAATAATCTCTGCTTTTTCTTTATGCATGGCTCACCTCTTTATATTTCTTAATTTCATCACTAAACTACAACAACACTTTGGATGCTACAGCACACACCGCACTCTCTGATCTCAATACCAACGGGGTATCAAATCCTACAATCCTATCTGAGGAGAAGCGTGCGACCTCCTCCTCAGAGAACCCCCCTTCACACCCGATGATAAGAGGCACTTCTCCTCTCTCCTCTGCCACAGGACACTTAGAAAAGTTGACAAGCTTACTCTGAGGATACTCCAAGAGAAACGCCTCCAGACTCTGAGCCATTGCCAACTTCATTCGTGTTGAGCGTCCAGACTGTTGAGAGGAGTTAAGGAGTATCTTCTCTAAGCGTTTGAAGTCAAGCGTAAAGCTCTTTTGGGAGCGTTGACAGTAGATAAAGGTGATCTGCTCTACCCCCATCTCATTGAGAGAGGGGAGTACCTTCTCCACACTTTTGGGATCGATCACACACCACCCAATATGTAAAGGGGTTTTGGCTTTGACTTCACAGACGGTTTGAGAGCATAGGTGTAGCACAGCACTGCGTCTATCCAGATGCTCAATCCTATAGGTATAGAGTAGTCTATCTTCGAGATTACGAAGTGCTAGACTCTCCCCTGCTTTATGTCGTCTTACCTTAAAGAGATAACGATGCTCATCTCCTGTTAAGGTAAGGGAGGCGATTCCCGCCTCTTTATGATAAAGATATAGCACCCTTCACCTCTGCGATCTTTAAGACTACCATCATCGTCACAAGGAGAATATTGATCAGACTGATCTTGATAAATGCCCCTTTGAGAAGTTGGTGTTTGGTTGGCTCTTGGAGATTGGCAACTTTGATGAGCTTATACTTGCGTATCTCGATATACATCAGTATCGCCCAGATGATGATCATGAGTATAATCCCCAAGCCCATACCGACCTCCCCTTTGACCATCGCAATCAACCCTGTAAAGGCGATCATCGTTGTCAAGCCTTGGAATATCATCGTATAGATAAAGCTCGCTTTTCGAAAGCCTAGCGGATTCTTGGCAGTCATCACAGGGATCAGAAGCCCCCCGACCAAAAACCCCAAAAAAGCTTTAATAATTACACTATGGTAGAGTATCATCTCTTCTATCATTCTTGTCCTTCTGTTCCAAAATTTGATTAGCGTGAATTATACTCAAATTTGTTATAATCTCTATAATTTCATACAAAGGTTCTCTCGTATGCCGCTCTCTATTACCCAAGCACTCCACGCTATCGATATCCATATTGCACCACTAGCTTCAGAGCTTCTCCCGCTAGAGCTTGCCCTTGGACGCATCACCGCACAAGCCTACACCGCTACATTTGATCTCCCCCGCTTTAACAACTCCGCAATGGATGGCTACATCGTCAAAGTCGCAGATGCAGGAGAGAGCCTCCCGTGTCGTGCGACCATCTACGCTGGCGACAATCCCCAGATGACCCTCCAAGCAGGAGAGGTCTTCAAGATCATGACAGGAGCCCCTATCCCCCAAGGGGGTGAGGCGATTGTCCCTATTGAGCATGTCACCCTTCATGAGGAGCGGGTCACACTCCCCGATAGCCTCAAGCACGACCACTTTATCCGTATGAGAGGTGAGGATATCAAAGCAGGTACTATCTTCCTTGAGAAGGGAGAGCGGGTCACCGCCTATGCCATTGCAATGCTTGCAAGCCAAGGGATCACCCATATCCTTGTCACACGCACCATCAAAGTCGCAATCTTTGGGACAGGAGATGAACTCCGTCCACACTTTGAGAAGATCCAACCCCACCAGCTCTACAACTCCAACACCTTGATGTTTCTCTCCCGTGCCAAAGAGCTTGGGTGTGAGGTGCGACAGCTCCACTCTTCTGCCGACACCCTCGAAGCCCTAGAGTCCGCCATCACCTCCGCACTCGATGCCGACATCATTATCACCAGTGGTGGGGTGAGTGTTGGAGACAAAGACTTCACCAAAGAGGCGTTTATCAACTGTGGGATGCATATCCACTTCAACAAGGTCGATATCAAGCCAGGTAAACCCACAGTCTTTGGACAGATAGGCAACACCGCCGTGGTCAACCTTCCAGGCAATCCCCTCGCCTCCATGGTCAACTACGAACTCTTTGTACGGGCGATTATCCGTAAGATGTCAGGAGCCACCGCACACTACCACGGGACGATAGAGACCACGATGGGAGAAGCATTGAGCCTCAAACAAGGGAAGTATACGGTGATACTAGGTCGCTATAATGGCAAATGCTTCACCCCAATCAAACCCCAAATGCCAGGGATGGTCTCCCCGATGCAACAAGCCGATGGGATGCTCATCACCCTCCCTCAAACCTCACACCTTGAGCAAGGTGATAGGATCGTGATGCTCCCTATCGCCTTTGAGCTAACAGACACCCAGCCCCAAGCACTCTTTAGCCACTAGACCTTGGTGGGATTGCGTGTTGGGGTGTGGCTGAGAAGCTTCTCCCAGAGCTGAGGGTCTTCCCACTCCGCTTGCACCTGAGAGGAGAAGATAATCTTCTCTAGATCAATACTCCCCATCAACGGGCTATGGGCATCTGCTTGAAACGCCTGAGCATACCCCGTCTGAGTCTCATGGGCGATGATACTCTGTACCGTCACCTCCCGCTCACCATTGACCATCTGCGTACACGCAAGTACCCGCTCTACCATCAAAAATATCACCCGAGCAAACTGCTCAGCAGAGGGGGAGACAGGCATCTCTATCCAGCGGTTGGAGTGGGCTTTCATCGCATCGATATAGCCCTGTTCATCCCCACTCCAGAGCGTAATGGCATGATCAAATGAGTCGATGAGTGTCTTAATCTGTCGCTTCATCAAGGAGAAGTCATAGACCATCTGCCCATGATCGAGATAGTTTGACTCCAAGAGTACCTCGATGGTGTAGGAGTGTCCATGGATATTTTCACTACAGCGACGCGTCGAGCAGTCTCGCACAATATGAGCATTTTCAAAGGTAAAAAGTTTTCGTATTATCATAGGCTGATTTTAGCTAAGATTTCTAAAAATAACCCTAAGGCACCACTTCAAGAGACTCCCCTACTTCCAAAAAAGATGATTTGTTAATTTAGTGTTAAATTCTTGATACAAGTCAACACCATTTATAATAAAAATAAGCTACAATGATAAGTATTAGCAATAGTGCCACAATACTATTGACTAAAAACTTAGAAGGAGAGGAAATGAAACAAAGTTTCAGTAAACTTTCAACACTTTTTCTAGGCTCTGCACTCACTGCTACGACAGTATTTGGTGCGGGGGCTTTAGAAAAAGTCATGAAAGAGAGAGGTTTAACAGAAAACGATGTGATTCGTGCAGCCAAGACCTACAACCCAACGGGTGGTAGAGATGAGTTTGTCGTCTTTAGTTCAGGTGGTCAATCTGGACAGATGCTAGTCTATGGTGTACCATCAATGAGAATCTTGAAGTATATCGCCGTCTTTACCCCAGAGCCATGGCAAGGGTATGGGTATGATGAGGATTCACTCAAAGTACTTAGACAAGGTAACATCAGAGGAAGAGAGATCAACTGGGGAGATACACACCACCCTGGACTTTCTGAAAAAGATGGAAAGTATGATGGGAAATGGCTCGTTATCAACGATAAAGCCAATCCAAGATTGGCTATTATTGATCTAGAAGACTTTGAGACTAAACAGATCGTAGTCAACCCAATCTTCAAATCAGATCATGGTGGAGCATTCTTTACTCCAAACTCAAAACACATTTTGGAAGCATGTCAATATGCTGCTCCATTTGATAACAACTATCACCCAATTGAAGAGTACAAAGAGACCTACCGTGGGGGTGTAACCGTATGGGATTTTGATCCTAAAGAGGGAAGAATTCACCCTGAAAAATCATTTACATTAGAGTTACCTCCATATATGCAAGATTTATCAGACTCTGGTAAAGGTGCGAGTAATGGTTGGGGCTTTACCAACTCATTCAATACAGAGATGTATACAGGTGGTATCGAAGTCGGTATGCCTCCATTTGAAGCGGGATGTTCACGAAATGATACAGACTTCCTTCATGTCTACAACTGGGAGAAGTTGGCACAACTTGCTAAAGATGACAAAAATGTGAAAGTTATTAATGGTATGAGAGTGATTTCTATGGATGTTGCAGTCAAAAATGACTGTTTATTCTTGATTCCTGAGCCTAAATCACCTCACGGTGTTGATGTCTCTCCAGATGGTGAGTATATCACAGTCTGTGGTAAGCTCGATACACACGCGTCTGTCTATAAGTGGAGTAAGATCAAAAAACTTATCGCTGATAAGAAGTATGTGGGTAAAGATCCCTATGGTATCCCTATCCTTGATATGAAATCATCACTTCATGGACAAGTTGAGCTAGGACTTGGGCCTTTACACAATCAGTACTCTAATGTAGATGGTGAGATCTATACTTCACTCTATGTTGATAGTCAGATTGTAAAATGGAACTACAAAACACTCAAAGTCCTTGACAAAGAGAATGTACACTACAATGTAGGTCACCTTTGTGGTATGGAGGGTAAATCAGCAGATCCTCAAGGGAAATATATCATCTCACTTAATAAATTGGCGATTGATAGATTCCAAAATGTTGGACCACTTCACCCACAAAACCACCAGTTGATTGATATCAGAGGTAAGACGATGGATCTTCTTGTTGATATGCCTCTTCCACTCGGTGAACCACACCAAGCAGTTGCGATCAGAGCAGAGAAGCTCCACCCAAAAGTTAGATATAAAATGGGTACCAACTCTAAAACAGGTAAGCAACATGTCGGTAAGACACTTGCTGGTCAAGAGAGAATTGTAAGAGAAGGAAACAAAGTCACTGTCTATGCGACACTGGTTCGTTCACACATCAATCCTGAGAGAATCACGGTCAATAAAGGGGATGATGTCACTATCTACCTCACCAACCTCGAAAGAGCGCAAGATGAGACACACGGATTTACCGTCGATCACTTTGATATTCACGGTTCACTAGAGCCAGGTGAGACAATTGAGTTGAAGTTTAATGCAGATATCGAAGGGGTATTCCCTTACTACTGTACAGAGTTCTGTTCAGCACTTCACTTAGAGATGATGGGTTACCTTATGGTAAAAGACCCTAACAAAAAATATGTCTCTGCTCAAAAACTTAAAATGGCAACCATGTCACCAGAGCAACTCAAAGCAGAGTATGACAAAACTATCGCAGTCAATGCTGCTACAGATGCCGTTATCCAATCGGTTGTGAAGTTCCTCAAAGAGAATCACTTCGAGAAACATGAGACCGTTGCCAACCTTGTAACGGATGCACTCGACCAGTATGGTAAGATCAAAGAGCAAAAAGCAAAATCTGATGAAGCGGTCAAAGCGGGTGATTTAGAGAAAGCGATTCTGTTTGAAAATATGATCTGGCAATATATGGTTAAAACTGCGGATGTAGGTATCAGAGCCAAAGACCTCTTGGTCAAAAAGATAGCAACCAAACAGTCTCCAGCAGCAGAGAGAGGTGCAAGAGCCTTCGATGAGGGTGGATGTAGTGGATGTCATGTTATCGGTAAGGTCTCTTCAGGTCCAGACTTGACAGGGGTACTCCAAAGACATGAAAATGCAGAAAAATGGGTAGCTAACTTTGTAAAAGCACCTGAGAACATGTATACAGATCCTTATATCAAAGGTATGATTGACTACTTCAATCTTAAAATGCCTAACCAACATATGAGTGATGAAGAGATTAAAGATATTATCGAATACTTTAAATGGATTGACGACAACGCCAACCTCTTTTAATCACTGCGTCAGAGGCTTCGGCCTTTGACCTCCCCCCTCTCAACGCTTTAAATCATAATTTAACCTTATTATTCTCATAACCTACACAAAGTGACTTGATTAGTGTCAATGGTATCACTACTCTCTTTGGCTATAATCTCCTATTATTTTGTACTTACTAAAGGAGAAGGTATGCATCCTAGTTTTATCAAAGCAAAAATCTTTGCTTCGTTGGCTCTGATTATCATGACTGTTGCGTTTACACTCCCCATGATCGCATTTCACGGGACACTCAACAAAATCGATGAAGGAAAAAGTGACGAGGTCACCTCTATCGCCAAAAGCGTATGGAACCTCTATAATCAAGGTAGATATAAGAGTGTCACCACCCCCAAAGAGGCACACAACGACCTAGAGAAGATGATCGAGAGTTCCTCAGAGATTGGTGTGGCATCGCTTCCTATCTGGGCAGTATCACTTGAAGCACCCAACTACCCCAAAGAGGCATTCCCAGAGGGGATTCCTGTCTTTTTCCACTTTGATGGCTACAGTGGAGAGGTACATGAGATGAACACCATCAACCACTATGTCGGGATGGATCCGATGTGGGTCGGAGGTCACTTTGAACGCAATATCAGTATCTATGCACTCCTACTCCTCTCGTTGTTGATGATTCTCTTTATCGCGTATGATGTCAAGATCCTCAGCTACGCGATGCTGATTCCTGCGTCACTTCCGATACTCTTTATCGCAGACTACTCCTACTGGCTCTACTGGTTTGGTCACAATCTCCACGACTGGGGGGCATTCAAGATTAAACCCTTTATGCCTACAGTCTTTGGAGATGGGAAAATCGCACAGTTTACCACACACTCCTACCCTACTATCGGGTTCTACCTTATCGTAGTGATTGCTCTCTTGAGTCTGTTGGCATTTTTTGCCAAACAAAAAGCACTCAAAGCGACAGCAGACGCTTCATAGTGACACCACAAAGGCTTTCGTGTGATTAGGTTATCGACTCTTTTTCTCCTCCTTCTTCTCTCTTTTGTAGAGGCAAACCCTCTACAAAAGGCGATAGACCAAGCCCCTAATGGTGCGATCTTGAAGCTCCCCAAAGGGGTCTATAAGGGGAAGGTTACGATTAACAAACCACTCACTATCATCGGTAAAGAGGCGGGGGTGGTGATCGATGGTGAGGGAGAGGGGACAGTTATCACTATCACCAGCTCCTTTGTCACCCTCAAAAACCTCACCATTATCAACAGTGGGGAGATGACCCACACCCTCGATGCAGCGATCAAGATCACCCAAGCCAAACAGTGTGAAGTGAGAGATTGTATCATCGACAAGTGTCTCTTTGGGATCGATATGCAGATGGTCAGCCACTCCATCATCCAAAACAACACCATCACCTCTAAAGACTTTGATCTAGGATTACGAGGCGATGGTCTGCGTCTATGGTATAGCAATGACAACCTCATCAAGAAGAACCGACTCATCAAGTCACGCGATATGGTGGTGTGGTACTCTCATGGTAACACCATTGAAGAGAACTTCGGAGAGCATAACCGCTACTCCTTACACTTTATGTATGCGGGGAAAAACCTTGTCAAGAACAACACCTACCAGTACAACTCCGTAGGTATCTTCTTTATGTACTCCAAAGATACCACCGCTATTGGCAATGTGGTCAAAAGCTCCTTGGGGGCAACAGGGATGGGGATAGGACTCAAAGATGTCTCCAACTTCACCCTCAAAGACAACACGGTGATCTACTGTGCCCAAGGACTCTATATCGACCGCTCCCCTTTTGAGCCAGGGACACACAACTGGATAGAGGGCAACAGAATCCTCTACAACGCAGAGGCACTCCACTTCCACTCACTCTCTGAGGACAATATCATCAAAGAGAACACCATTATGGGCAATATCGAAGATATCCTCAGTGATAGCAGAGGGAGTAAGACCAACAACAATGAGATCGTAGGCAACTACTGGGACAACTATACAGGATTTGATCGTAACGGTGACAACATAGGAGATACCCCTCACAGGGTCTATCAGTACGCAGACCAACTCTGGGTCTACAACCCTGATGTAAAGTTCTTCTACGGCTCCCCTGTCATCTCACTGCTCAACTTCCTCGCAGAGTTGGCTCCCTTTACAGAACCACTCTTTCTACTAGAAGATGAGAAACCAAAGGTAAGGTTATAACTATGGCAAAAGTACAAACAGACAGAAGAGAGTTTATCAAGTACTCCACACTTGGTGTGTTGGGCTTGGTCTTGGCAGGTGGTGTGGGGATAAGCCCCTACCTTCTTGGAGAGGAGATGCGTCTTCGCCCTCCAGGAGCAGTCGATGAGAAGGAGTTTTTGGGACTCTGTATCAAGTGCGGACAGTGTCTACAGGTCTGCCCCTATCACTCCATTGAGCTTGCCGATTGGGGCAAAGGGCATGGAGTCGGTACCCCCTTTATCGATGCGACCACCCGTGGGTGCTGGGCGTGTAAGGGTGTACCGTGTGTCTTGGCGTGTCCTACAGGAGCCTTGGCACACGACTGTGAGAAGCCCGAAGATATCCATATGGGTGTAGCAGTGCTTGCCTCCCCTAGTAGCTGTCTAGCCATGAGCAACACCCCTATCCCAGAGGGCTTTAATACCAAGATGCACCGCTTCACCCAAGGTGTGACCAATGTCACCCAAAATGAGCTAGAGATACTCGAAAAACTCGATAGCTTTGCGGGTAAACCCTGTACACTCTGTGCAGATATGTGTCCTATCCCCAACCCCATGAGTGCCATCGCGATGGTACCTGACAAAGATGGCGGACGACGACCTGAAATCTATGAGGGGTGTATCGGCTGTGGTGCCTGTGAAGAGGTCTGCCCGACTGCTACCCCTGCGATTATCATCAAACCAAGAGCGACTTACGCGTCGATCTATGGAAAAGGAACAAGCCTATGAAAACCCCATTGATAGCGACAACGATTGCGATGACACTCTCCTGTCTGCTACTTGTTGGCTGTGGAGCAGAGGAGAAGAAGCATCCCACCTCCTCTACACCAGAGAGTAGCACACCCCAGATCGAGATAGTAGCCAGTGAGAATACCCATGCAATCAAGATCGCAGAGAGTCCAACACCCCAACCTAGCCAATCGGGACAGCATGACACCTACTACTACGACTACCATATCAAAAGTGCCTATGACCCCACGAGCAAACCTGCCAATGCTGATGCCTCCGTCCGTGTCAAACCACGCACCGCCATCGAAGCCAATATGAATATCCGAAGCCCCTATGAGCATGTACAAGTCTCCCTACTCGTCAAACGACTCAGTAAGAACTTTATGGTCAAATGCTCTGCATGTCATGATGACTACGCCAATGGGGTGATTGGACCTTCGCTTTTGGGCAAAAGCTCAGATGAGATATTTGATGCGATCGATGCCTTCAAAACAGGGGTCAAACAAAATGTCTTGATGGATGGGTTAATCGCACAGATGAGTAGCGAGCAGATCCGTAAACTCGCCGATGAGATTTATAATTTTAACAAACAAATAAAAGCACTAAGGAGATAGAGATGAAACATGGTATTGTAGGGATTTTAACACTAGGGATTTTCGCTCTTATGGGTATCACTTTTATGGGTGGACCAGCCTATCATGGCGGAGAGCATGGCAAGGTGATCGCCGATTTGGGGGACAACGCTGTTGCCAATCAGACCCAAGCGATTCAAGAGAAAGATGATAGACAAAAAGAGATGGACAAACTCTCTGCACTTCGAGAGAAAGCAGGAAATGTAGGGGCATTTAAAGTGAGTCAAGCCTACAAAAGCAAATGCTCCTCTTGTCACGGAGTCAATGGCTCAGGGGAACAAAACGGTAAGAAGTTGATGGGAACCAAACTCTTTGGTCAGAGTGCGGATAAGCTCTTCAAAGATTTGATGGATTTCAAATCAGGACGCAGAGAGAATATGATTATGAGGGGGCTTTTGATGAGCCTTGATGAAGATGACCTCAGAAAATTTGCTGATGAGATTGGTGAGTTCCCTGCTAGAAAATCAGCACAAAACAACTAACCCAGAGAGCCATAAGACGCAAGAAGGAGTGATATATGGATAAGTACAACAACCGAGAGACCATCAAAAACACCTCATTTTGGTCAACATTTTTTAGTACGACCAAAGAGGGAAAGAGAAAGTTTAGTTATCGTATGAAGCGGTGGATTGTCGTTATTTCAATCCACCTGCTCTTCTTTCTCTCCTTCTTTATCGACCTTCAGGTGCTGGAGGGGACACTCAACGGCTCACGCTTCTTGGGCTTCCATATGATCGACCCCTTTACCACGCTAGAGCTATGGCTTGCTACCTACCATATCCCTATCAATGTCATTATTGGGGCAAGCACTATTATACTGGTCTACCTCCTCGTTGGGGGGCGTACCTACTGTGCGTGGGTCTGCCCCTATGGGATACTCAGTGAGTATGGAGAGAAGCTCCACAACACCCTTGTCAAGAAGAAGATTATCAAATCACGCAAATTTGACCACCGCATCAAATACCTCTTTTGGGTAGGCTTCTTGGTGATGGCATTTGTGAGTGGATACTTGGTCTTCGAGACGATAAGTACCGTAGGGATACTGAGCCGTATGATCGCCTATGGGTGGTCAGTCGCACTCATCTGGGTAGCCGTGGTCTTTGCGATAGAGGTCTTCTTCTCTCGTAGGGCGTGGTGTACCTACATCTGTCCTATCGGTACGACCTATGGACTCCTTGGCAAAGTGAGTGCCACACGCATCGAGTGGAATGACAACTGCGATAGCTGTATGGTCTGTCATGATGTCTGCTTTGAGAATCAAGTCCTAGAGATCACCAAAGCCAAGTATGATAAACAACGCGAAGAGAAGGGGATCACCCATGAGTATATCACAGGTGCAGACTGCACACTCTGTGGACGCTGTATCGATGTCTGTCACGCCGATGCGTTGAAGTTTGACTTCCGCCTCAAAGGACTAGTCTAATCCTCTAGCCTACGCACCTGCTCCACTAGATCGGTGGGGAGCATGGCGTAGCTGGCTCCACCGTAGTTGGCACTCGCTTGGGTGAGTGCGAGTGAAGCGTGGAGCGTCGCTTCAATCCCACTATAGCCCTGAGCCAAGAGTGCGACAATCAACCCCGACAACACATCCCCACTCCCCCCTTTGCTTAGACGACTACTCCCCCATGGATTGAGATAGAGTCTGTGTTGATGGATGATGAGCATCACTGCCCCCTTGAGGAGGAGTGTCACATGGGGGTAGCGTCGTCCAAAGATACGAACCATCTCAAAGCGTCTACGCTGAAGCTCCTCCACCTCCAACCGCTCCCCACTCAACGCCTCCCACAACACCACAAACTCCTTGGGGTGTGGGGTAAGGACAATCTCCCGATTGCACTGTTCAAGGATACTACGGAGTGTCGGGTGGGCAAAGCTATCGGCATCGAGTACCACAGGAAGAGAACTATCCACTAGATGCTGACGCAAAAAAGGGTGATCAAAACTCTCCCCTAGCCCCATTCCAATCGCTACAGCTGTCGTGGTCGCAGGGAGTGTGGTTGACTGCATCAGGTAGGGCGGTAGCATAATCTTCTCATGACATAACAGTGTCGTAAGCCCCGCACCCAAAGCACTTGAAGCCATCGCAGAGAGGATACTCGCCCCCTCCATCTCCCCACTCACCACCACCGCATGTCCGAAGCTCCCTTTGTGTGTATCGTGCTGATGACGGTGAGGAAGTCGCAGATCAGATGGCTCTAGGAGCATCGTATCAGAGGGCTTGGCATACCACTGTGAGGCGATCCCTAGATCTACCCGTACAATCTCCCCACAATACCCCTTGCTCTCATCTAAAAAGAGGGCCTCTTTGTACGCCCCCATCGTACAGGTGATATCCGCCTTGAATGCCAGAGGCATCACGCACCCCTGCATACCAATACCACTGGGGATATCACACGCGATCTTGTAGCCTCCTAGCGCATTGAGCTGACGCAGTAGGGTTTGAGCGGTGGGGTCAAGCTCCCTAGAGAGTCCCGCCCCAAAGAGAGCATCGACTATCACCGCACTCTCCTCTACCACCTCAACCCTCTCCACACCAATAGCCTTGGCACGCGACAACTGACGCTTCGCCATAGAGGAGTGTACCCCAAATGGCACCATCAGACGCACCGCATACTTCCCATGCAGTTGGCGTGCAAGCACCATCCCATCGGCTCCATTATTACCCACCCCACACACAATCAACACCTGAGTATGGGCAGGAAACTTCGCTTCAATCACACGAGCCATTCCCAACGCAGCATGCTCCATCAAGATCGCTTCACTCAAACCATACTGCTCATAACAACGGCTGTCTAGGGGGTAACAGGAGGGGTATACGGGTTGCATTATCTTACACCTTTCGATTATCATATCAATTTTATGGACTCATTCTAACACAAATCAACACAATCTAATACTATTTGGCTATAATCCGCCTCAGATTTATCGCTTTTGGTTTAACGACCAAAAAATCTTGATAAGGAAGGGGGTGCTTGGTATGCCAGGAATTAAACTTACATCACGCGATTCATTTGATGATGCGTATAGAAAATTCAAACGACAGTGTGACAGAAACCTTATCGTGACTGAAGCGAGAGCGAGACAACACTACGAAACTGAGACTGAAAAGAGAAAAAAAGAGAAGATTGCAACACGCAAGAAGATCCTTAAAAAACTCTTTATGCTTAGAAGATACGAGTCAAGACTCTAATCCTTCTAACTGTAGGGCTTCTGGCTCTACAGAATAATTTCTTTATATTTACCTTAAATTTCTACTTTTTTTCTTAAACTCATTATACTTTATCCCTTTTTCTGCTAGAATCACCCTCCAATATTTTTCCAAGGCTTTCTCAATGACATTTACAACAACACTACAAGATGATGCTATCAAAATTATGCTCTTAGGATCAGGTGAACTCGGCAAAGAGGTTGCCATCGAAGCCCAGAGATTAGGGATTGAAGTAATTGCTGTGGATAAGTATAAGAATGCCCCCGCACACCTTGTTGCCAACCGCTCCTATGCGATCGATATGCAAGACAAAAAAGCGGTTATTGCACTCATCGAGCAGGAGAAACCAACCTTTATCCTCCCCGAGGTCGAGGCGATCAGTATCGATGCCCTCTTTGAGGCTGAAGCGAGAGGCTTTCATGTCATCCCCAACGCAGAAGCGGTCAACAAGACAATGAACCGCAAACACATCCGTCTCTTTGCCGCAGAGGAGTTAGGGCTTACCACCAGTGCCTTTGAGTTTGTCACCACCCTAAAGGGGCTTGAAGAGGCGAGTCAACGCATCGGATTTCCCTGTGTTATCAAGCCTGTAATGTCTAGCTCTGGACATGGACAGAGTATCGCTAAATCTGCAGAGGATATTGCCAAATCATGGGAGATCGCCAAAGAGGCACGAGGGGACGCGAGTGAGTTGATTGTTGAGGCGTTTGTGGATTTTGATTATGAGATCACCCTCCTTACGGCACGCAATGAGACAGGAACAGTCTTTTGTGATCCTATCGGACATATCCAAAAAGAGGGTGACTTCATCCTCTCATGGCAACCCATGGCGATGTCAACAACAGCCCTAGAGAGAGCCAAAGTGATCGCCAAGTCTGTCACCGATGGATTAGGTGGGCGTGGTATCTTTGGGGTGGAGTTCTTTGTCAAAGAGGATACCGTCTACTTCTCAGAACTTAGCCCCCGTCCTCACGATACAGGAATGGTGACCCTCATCACCCAGAGTCAGAGCCAGTTTGCCCTACATGTGCGTGCGGTACTAGGACTTCCACTCGACTACATCACCTATGGCTCAGGCGCGTGTGGTGCCTACAAAGCTACCAAAGAGCGTCACGCCCCTACCCTAGAGGTACCCAATAGTGCCTTTAGTGCCAATAGCTTTGTGCGTATCTTTGGCAAACCAGAGTCTCATATCGGTCGTCGTATGGCGGTCTCTCTTGTACTCGATGAAGTGGAGTCTGCCAAAGCACGCGCAACAGAGATTGTTGAGGAGATTTATGACAACTAAGTGACAACTAAGTCTTAGAGGCTTATACTTTCTCCTTACAAAAAGGGGACTATTGAGGCATCATACTACTACAGTCGTGATACGCTAACAACTACACTACGAAATACTAACTTTATCACCACGCAACACAGATAAAACTCTCTTACTCACCGTAGGAGTGTTGTGGACTAACCAATTAGGGGGAAGAATTGGCACCAAAAAAGCTATATAGAGACACGCTATCACTCTTGGGATGTGGCATACTACTACTCTGCCTACAGGGGTGTGAGGTTGATCCAGGAGGATCAGAGTCGGGGGAACACGCCAGCTGTAACGGCGTACCAATACTGAGTACATGGGATAGAGGGAACTACCTCGATGCGATCAATCTAGCCCGAGCAGAGCCTCAAGATTGTGGAGTCTATGGATTTATGGATGCCGTCCCCCCACTAGAGTGGTCAGACACACTCTACCGCTCTGCCTATGAGCATAGCTGTGACTTAGCCAAAAACAACTTCTTTAGCCATACAGGCTCTAAGACACGCTATGACAAGACCTCCTATGAGCAGAATCTCCCACGCGGAAGCTCTCCACTTGATCGTATGGTCTACAATGGCTATCAGGGGAGAAATATGAGAGAGAATATCATCGCAGGAGCCAATATCGACTCCTCTATCGAGGCGGTCGCAGAACTACTCAAGAGTGATGCCCACTGTGTGACGATTATGAACCCTGATCTCAATGACTTTGGTATGGCACTCGTCGAAGAGGGTGACTCCAAATATATCTACCACTGGACCCAAAACTTCGGTACTAACTAACCCACCCCAAAGGAGCCACCACCATGAAGCGGATTATCCTACTTGATGCCAAGACACTAGGCAGTGACCTAGACCTCAGCCCACTCGATGCGTTTGGCGAGGTCATACGCTACGAGACGACCCAGCCCGACCAGACACTCAACCCTCTCCTACACCTCACCCACCCCCGCCGACGCCTCCTTGTCACTCCCCATATCGCATGGGCAAGTATCGAGGCGAGCGGTCGACTACTTCAGGGGATTGTAGCCAATATCGAAGCATTTGAGAAAGGAGTCTAGATGGTTGATGTCTTAGTAATCGGTTCGGGGGGTGCAGGACTCACTGCCGCACTCTGGGCAAACGCTTCGGGTGCCTCAGTCGCAGTCGTAGGCAAGAGCTACCCCACCACCTCCCAGACTAGTATGGCACAAGGGGGTATCAACGCCGCACTAGGCAATGTGGAGGAGGATCACACGGCACTGCATATCGCTGATACCATCCGCTCTGCTCATGGACTCTGTAGTGAGGATATGGTACGCAAGATGTGTGGAGATGCCCCTGAGATCATTGCATGGCTCTGTGAGATTGGGGTACCCTTTTCGCGTCTAGCAGGGAGTCACCAAGGTACCCAGAGTATCGCCCAACACCAACTCGGCGGTGCCTCTGCCAAGCGTGCCTGCTACGCCCAAGACTACACAGGACTCAAGATCCTCCACACCCTCTACGATAGCTGTCTCAAAGCCCAGATACCCTTCTATGATGAGTACTATCTCCTCAATCTCATCACCCAAGAGGGAACCATCAAGGGAGCGACCTTTTTGGAGATACGCACAGGAGAGGTGATCCAACTCAATGCCAAATCGGTCATCATCGCTACAGGAGGATATGGCGCCCTCTACCACGGCTACACCACCAACGCCCACGGCTCCACAGGCGATGGTATCACAGCGGTACTGCGTGCAGGTGGAGCGGTATCAGATATGGAGTTTGTCCAGTTTCACCCCACTGCACTCAAACACTCCGCACTCCTTATCTCAGAGTCCGCACGAGGTGAGGGGGGCTACCTCCTCACTGAGGCAGGTGAGCGGTTTGTCGATGAGCTCAAACCCCGTGATGAAGTCGCCCGTGCAATCTTCGATCAGATGCAAGCAGGGAAGCGGGTCTTTCTTGACTTGCGTCACCTTGGAGAGACCAAGCTCCTAGAGATCCTCCCCCAAGAGGTGGCTCTGTGTAAGATCCATGAGCATATCGACCCAGCCAAAGAGCTGATCCCCATCAAACCTGTCGCCCACTACACCATGGGGGGGATCGATGTCGATGATGCCTTGGAGGTCAATGGGATCAAAGGGTGCTTTGCAGTGGGAGAGTGTTCCAATGCCAAAGTACACGGAGCCAACCGCCTAGGGGGCAACTCACTCCTAGAGATCATCGCCCTAGGGAAGTTTTCAGGGGAGAACGCCTCCAAACACGCCATCTATGCGAGTAGTAAACCTGCTAATACAACCCAACAGGAGATCGATCAAGCCAAGATCACCGCACTCCTTACGCATCCTGCCACAACCAACTTCTACCCCTACCGTGAACGACTCGGACAGCTCTTCTATGAAAAAGTCGGTATCGTACGCAATGCAACACAACTCAATGAAGCCCTACAAGAGGTCATCTCCATGCAAGTAGCACATCAAGCGATGGGGATACTCGACCCCTCCCCTACCAACAACCAGACGCTTATCGCCTCATTGGAGTTTGGCAATGCCCTACTCCTTGCTCCAACCATCATCTCCTCAGCCATCGCACGAGAGGAGAGCCGTGGAGCCCACTACCGTAGTGACTTCCCCGCTGAGGAGCCTAGCCTCCAAAAACATATCATTCTACAGTGGAAAGAGGAGGCACCATGCAGATAAAAGTCCATAGAAGTGCAACCAATACCTATCAGCTCTATACCCTACCCGCAGGGGAGATCCCACTACTCAATGCCCTCAACTATATCAAAGAGACACAAGATGCCACCCTCACCTTCTCCTCAGGGTGTCGTGCCTCTGTCTGTGGTACTTGTGCGGTGCGTGTCAATGGCAAAGAGGAGCTCGCCTGCTCCTACAAAGTCAAACCCGATGATGTCATCGAACCCCTACAATACCACCCCGTCCTGCGTGATCTCAAAGTCGATAAAGACCCCGCCAAAGTGACACTGGTGCGTGCCAACACATGGGTACAACAGCACCAAGAAGCCCCCCTCACCCACCAAGATGAACAGACCACAG
>Ga0256837_1000874_pt1 | contig 22809 bp, 28 predicted proteins | sample 4562384metaG_FD_185976 | JGI IMG/M metagenome (GOLD analysis project Ga0256837, IMG submission 185976) | Hydrothermal vent microbial communities from Guaymas Basin, Mexico - 4561-384 | ecosystem: Environmental > Aquatic > Marine > Hydrothermal vents | place: Mexico: Guaymas Basin | collected...
TAAATTATTTTTTAGGAATTTATATGCTTAGATTTGCAGCCGGTATTGCTGGTGATATGCACATTAGTGACCTGAGAGTCGCACTCTTTAATTATCTTGTAGCAAAACAGCGTGGTGAAGATTTTATCATCCGTATTGAAGATATCGATAAAAAAAGAGCTATCGAAGGAAAAGATCAAGAACTTCTTGATCTGCTTGCTTTGTTTGGAATTGAATATTCTCAGATAATACACCAGAGTCAAAATCTCAAATTTTATGCTGCAATGGCATTGCAACTGCTGCATGAAAAGAAGGCATTTAGTTGTTTTTGTTCTGATGAATGGTTAGCAAAAAAAAGAGCTGAAGCCCAAGAGGCAGATAAAGATTACTTCTATGATGATGCCTGTAGAAATCTTCCTGCTGAGCTTGTTATTGATAATACTGCACCTTTTAGAGTGAGAATTGTTCGTCCTGATTCAGCAATTGTACTTCATGATAAAATCAAAGGTGATATCAGTTTTGATCCAGATACAATAGATAGTTTTGTCATTATGCATCAGGATAAGACAGCAACAGATACTTTTGCTGCTGCTGTTGATGATATGCTAAGTGATATTTCTGCCATTGTTTGCAGCGAAGATCACGTAAAAAAGAGTGCCCAAGAGATTTATATTCGAGAGCAACTGGGTTATAAAAAAGAGATAGAGTATGCACACATTCCTACGCTTGTAACAGATAAAGAAGATGAAAATGTACGTGTAAAATATCTTCTTGAAGAGGGATATCTTCCAGAAGCTATTTCAAATTATTTAATATCAATTGGAAATACTTTACCTCAAGAGATTTTCACACTTCAAGAAGCAAAAGAGTGGTTCACTTTTAAAGATATTGGCACAAAGGCTGTTTCTTTTGATCTACAAAAGCTTAAAGAGATTAATAAAGCACATCTTCAAAAGATGGATGCAATAGAACTTTCTCGCTATGTCGGCTTTGCAGATGCAGAGATTGGAGAGTTGGCCCGTCTCTATCTTGAGGAACTTAATACAACAAGAGAATTAAAGTTAAAGATAGCACCTATTTTTGAAGATCGCAAGATTCCAGAAGTATTGAAAGAACAAGTACAAAATATTACTGAGATAATGAAGCAAGCACCCTACTTTGAAAGCTATGATGCGTTTAAAAGATATATCATAGACAAAAGTAATCTTAATGAAGATGAATTTGAAAAATCACTTCGTATTGTACTGACAAACGCACAAGAAGGTCCTAAACTTGTTTTAATCTACAAGTATCTTAAAAACTATATTGGGGAGATTGTAAAATGATAACAGATATTATTTTAGGTATTGGAGGGATTGTTATCTCTCTTATTAATGTTTATATATGGGTGATAATTATCGCCGCACTGCTGAGTTTTGTAAATCCGGATCCTTTTAATCCGATTGTACAGTTTTTATACAGAGTAACAAATCCTGCCTATGCCTTTGTAAGAAGATATATTCCTACAAATATAGGTGGTCTCGATTTTGCTCCGCTTATTATTATTATAGGTTTACAGGTACTTATAGTAATTCTATCTTCTGTTTTAAGAGCACTCTAACTCATTTATCTTTGATAAATTGCAAAGTAGCACTTGCTGCTTTGTTGGTTTTGACAGTAAGGTTTAAGATATTGTCCTCTTTTTGAAATCCGATAAGATAGTAATTGCTCCATGGTGCTTGAAATGACGTAAGTTTTGCAAATTTATTCTCTTTAGGAAGCTTTTCACGAAGTAATGAATTTCGATTATTAAGAAAAAAAGATGCTTTTTCATCTTTATCTTTTAAATAATAATAAACATAAAAGTATTCATTATCTTTATAAATTTTTGGAAAAACTTTATTGAGATAAACAACTGTAACTATGCCATGGATACTTTTATCTTTTTTAATTTTAAATGTTTGAATATTATCTTCATTCCGCTCTTGTGTTGCACTCATATGAAACTGTTTAAAAGCATTGTGTTTTGCACATCCTGTTAATAAAATAAAAAGTGTTCCTATTATACTTGATAAAAATATTTTCATTATTTCTGTTCTTTGTCTTGTTTTTTGTGAAATTATATCTTATTAAACACTTCTTTTGTATAATTGCTTAAAAATTAAATTTAAAGTTTTACAATTGAATAAAAGATTAGCCGTTGCATTTACAGGACCCTCAAACAGTGGCAAAACAACACTGATACTAAAAGTAGCACGAAAACTTATCCATGAATATGGATTAGAAGTTGCCATTATTAAGCATGATCCAAAAGATAAAGCCCGTTTTGATGTTGAAGGAAAAGACAGTTACAAGTTTAGTGATACAGGAGCAGAAGTTATTGTAACTTCTCCGCATCGTACAACGTACTTTTCACACAGACACTCAGAGCTTGAAGATATGATAGGACTTTTTGGAAAATTTGATATCTTACTTGTTGAAGGACTTAAAAATCTTCCACTCCCTCGAATCAGTGTCTTTAGAAATTCAATTGATGAGGATTATTTTTCCTATATGAATGCGTTGGCAATAGATGGAAGTATTGATCCAAAAAAGTATATGTTACCAAAGCGTGTGGATCTCTTGGATCTAAATAATGCAAATGAAGTTATTCAATGGATATTTGCCAATGCAAAAAAAGTTTAAAAAATTAAAAAGGATAAAAATTGAGAGATATATTTGACGCAATACAAAAAAGTGCAAAGAGAATTAAAGTAGCAATTGATACAAAAGATATCGGTTATTCACAGCAAGAGAACTCTTCAGGAGAGACACAACTTGAGCTTGATATTCAATGTGATATGATTATTGAAGAAGAGTTTTCCCGTGTAGCTTCCATTCATACAATCGCAAGTGAAGAAAAAGAGCATGAAGAACTCTTACATGAAAATGGAAAATACTTTATCGCTTATGATCCGCTTGATGGTTCATCTTTGGTTGATGTAAACTTAAGTGTTGGTTCTATATTTGGAATTTATGAGGGTGCATTTAGTTCAGATAAAATGGTAGCAGCCTGTTATGTTGTTTATGGTCCGCGTGTTGAGATGGTTTTTGTTGAGAACAAAGTTAAACTTTATCTGCTGCAAGCTGGAGATTTTGAGTTTGTAAAAGAGATCCGTCTCAATGAAAAAGGTAAACTGATGGCTCCGGGTGGAACACAGCAAAACTGGCCGACATATCACAAAGCTATGATTGACGGCTTCTTTGCTGAGGGTTACAGACTTCGCTATTCTGGTGGAATGGTACCGGATCTCCATCAGATCCTACTTAAAGGCGGTGGACTCTTTAGTTATCCTGCAACAAGTGACAAACCAGAAGGAAAACTGCGTCGTCTTTTTGAAGTATTTCCTTTTGCTTTTGTTTATGAAAAAGCAGGCGGAGAAGCAGTAGACGGGAAAGAGAGAATTTTAGATCTTTGTTGTGCGCATATTCATGATACATCACCATGTTTCTTTGGTTCAAAAAGTGAAGTAGCAAAAGTCAAAGAGGTTTATGCAGCGAATGCATAAGAGAGAAAAAGACAGATTTGAGATCTATCTTGATGAGATGATTAAGAAATTGCAAGCCTGTCAAATTGAAAAAAACCATAAAAGTTGCTCTCTTTGTTCACACTATCTAGCGTGTGAACTTCGAGATGAATATGTCAAAGCTGTTTATAACAGTATGTCAAAAGGCGATACCGGCGGATTTGAATTTTAAAATCAAGAGTATTTCGATAAAATACAACTATAAATATTTCACAGGACTATAAAATTGAGTAAATATATTACAACACCTATCTATTATGTAAACGGAGAGGCTCATATTGGGCATGCTTATACAACTTTTATTGCAGATACAATGGCACGCTATGAGAGACTAAAAGGTGAGGATACTTTCTTTTTAACCGGAACAGATGAACACGGACAAAAGATTGAAGAGTCAGCTGCAAAAGCAGGAAAGCCAACACAAGAGTTTGCAGATGAAATCAGTGCTACATTTAAAAATCTTTGGGATGAGTTTGGTATCAGCTATGACAAGTTTATAAGAACAACCGATGAAGAGCATATGCGCGGTGTTCAAAAAGCTTTTGAAGTGATGGTTGCAAAGGGTGATATCTACAAAGATTTCTATGAAGGTCACTACTGTGTAAGCTGTGAGACATTTTTTCCTGAAACACAACTTGTAGATGGTGAATTCTGTCCTGACTGCGGTCGTAGCACAAATGTAGTAAAAGAAGAGAGCTACTTCTTTAAACTCTCCAAGTATGAAGATAAGCTGTTAAAACATTATGAAGCCAATCCTGACTTTATTATGCCCAAATCACGTGCAAACGAGGTTATCAACTTTGTAAAAGGTGGTCTTCGTGATCTCTCTGTTACACGTACATCATTTAGCTGGGGTGTGAAAATGCCAGCAAGCATTAATGATGACAAGCATGTAATGTATGTATGGCTTGATGCCCTGCTTAACTATGTAACAGCACTTGGATATGGTGGTGATGAAGCAAAAATGAACTACTGGCCTGCTGATGTTCATTTTGTAGGAAAAGATATCTTACGTTTTCATGCTATTTACTGGCCTGCATTTTTAATGAGTCTTGATCTGCCACTTCCAAAACACATTGGTGCACATGGATGGTGGACACGTGATGGTGAAAAAATGTCTAAATCAAAAGGTAATGTAGTCTCTCCTAAAGAGGTTGCAGATGCTTATGGTGTTGAAAATCTACGTTACTTTATGCTTCGTGAAGTTCCTTTTGGTCAAGATGGTGATTTTTCACAGCGTGCATTTATTGATCGTATCAACTCTGAACTCTCAAACGATCTTGGAAACCTGCTCAACCGTATCATTGGTATGAGTGGGAAGTACAGTGATTTTGTGATTGACAGCAAAGATGTTGAGAAATACCATGCAAAAGAGCTTGCAAAAATGAATAAAGTACTTGACTCTCTGGATGCTTTGATGGAGAATCTTCAAACACACAGATACCTTGAAGAGTTATGGAAACTCTTTGCTATTGGAAATGGTGTTATTCAAGAGTATGCGCCATGGGTGAAGATGAAAAACAATCAAGAAGATGAGGCACTTGCTACAGTTGCACTTGTTGCTAATATCTTAGCACGTGCTGCTATTATGCTTCATCCTGTGATGCCCGAAACAACAAAAATCATAGCTGACGGGCTCTCCTTTGAGATCAATAATGCAAGTTATAAAGAGCTCGTAATCGATAAAAAACTTCTAAAATTATTTAATATCAAGAAAGTTCCACCACTCTTTCCTCGTGTTGAGGAGCCATTAATGGTAGAAGCGCCAAAAGCCAAGCCAAACCCTCCAAAAGAGGAGAAAAAAGCTAAAGAGAGTTCAAAAGAAGATGACAATCTTATAGAAATTGGTCAGTTTTTTGAAACATCTCTTAAAATTGGTACAGTTATAGAAGCTGAAGAAGTTCCAAAGAGTAAAAAACTTCTCAAACTTCAAGTAGATCTTGGCGATGAGACACCAAGACAAATAGTTGCAGGAATAAAAGAGTTTTATGCACCTGCTGATCTTGTAGATACACAAGTTTGTGTTGTCGCAAATCTTAAACCTGCAAAACTTATGGGAATGATGAGTGAAGGAATGCTTCTTGCTGCCAAAGATGAAGATGGTCTGTGTCTAATTAGACCAGAAAAACCTAAAAAAGCAGGCACACCTATTGGATGAGACTTGAAAATATTTTAGCACTTACACATGGAGAGCTTACCAACTCTCCTTTTGTAAACTCTTTTGAAAATATTGTTTTTGAAGCAAAAGCTGTAAAGAGAGGAGATCTCTTTATGGCATATGATGAAGAGATGATTGAAGAGGCTCTTTTTAACGGAGCATATGGAATTCTTTTTGATAAACCGACACAGATCAGAGATAATGAAACTGCCTGGATCAAAGTAGCCTCTTTAGATGAAGCACTCAAGCGAATTTTACGCTTTATGCTTATAGACAAAGAGATAGAAGTTTATGAGTGTAATGAAATTATTGTAAAACTTGCCCTGCAGGTTATGAGTGAAGTAAATTTTATAGCCTTAGAGGGTGATATAAAAACACTCTATAAAACACTGCATAATCTTGAACATGGTTCTACGGTACTTTTTAGTCCTGAACTTACACCTGCTGATCTCTTTACAAATATAAAAAAAATTCCTGCAAACTCCAGTGAATCTATCAACATTATAGAACAAACCCTTTTTGAAACCTCTTTTATTTATGATAATACTTTTTATGAGAGACAGCAACTCTCACCCTTTTTTATGCCTTATCTTGAGCAACTTCTGCATCTTTTTAAAATTTTAAAGATCAACTTTCGCTTAAGAAAATTTATGCCAATAGATCATTTTGAAGCAGTTTTTACCAATAATAATTTTGAAATTAAAGAGTTTGGCAGCAGTGATACAGTGCTTATTTTTGAAAAGAGTACAACATTGATTCAACAAGAGATAGCATTTTTACAAAAACAGGCAAGCTGGGCAAATATACTCTATCTTATTCCACAAAAAGCTTTTGAAAGTTTAGATAAAGAGCTACAGAAAAATAAATATATCGTTATCTATAAAAATAAAAATGAGATAAAAAATCTTTTAAGAGCACATTCTTTTAATTTTGCACTTATTGTAGGAAGTGATAAATCAATACTCACGAAACCATTAATCAAACAAAACAGACTTTCATTGTTTGATTTTCCAAATTAATCTAAAGGCTAACTATGAATCGTAGAGATTTTTTAACAACAGCAACAACAGCTTCTGCAGCTTTGGCACTTGGAGGATGTAATGAAAATAATCGGCAAGCCATAGACTACTCAAAGCATCCAAAACATCATGAAGCAGAAAAAAGAGTCTATGTAAATAAAAATAAAAAAACAAAGATCAAACTTGCAACCAGCTGGCCTGCACACTTTCCAATTATGGGTACCGGTGTTGAAAAATTTGCACAAAGAATCAAAGAAATTAGCGGAAACTCTTTGGAAATTAAAATTTATGCGAAAAATGTACTCGTCCCTGCCCTTGCTGTTTTTGATGCATGTTCAAGCGGTCAAATCGATGCTTTTCATTCTGGACCCTATTACTGGAAAGGAAAAAATTCTGCTTTTTCCCTCTTTAGCGGTATTCCTTTTGGTTTTACTGCTGAGGAGGTGAATTCCTGGATGCTTTTTGGCGGAGGACTGGAGCTTTGGCGTAAACAGTATGAAAGATACAACCTCTATCCGCTTCTAGGAGGCAATACCAATATACAGATGGGAGGATGGTTTCGAAAACCAATTCATTCTTTGGCTGATATGCAAGGACTTAAAATGCGTATTCCAGGTCTTGGTGGTGAGGTTTTTGCAAAAATGGGAGTTAATCCTGTTTTATTACCAGCAGGAGAGATCTATACATCTCTTGAGCGTGGTATTATTGATGCAACAGAGTGGGTTGGTCCGGCACTTGATATCAAAATGGGATTTTATAAAGTTGCACCCTACTACTACTCAGGATGGCATGAACCCGGTTCTGTTTTAGAGTTAACCTTTAACAAACATACATGGGATAAACTCTCTAATGAACATCAGTCAATGATTGAAGTAGCCAGCAGTGAAATGAATGCAAATATGACCTATGAATTTCATGCAAAAAATATACAAGCTTTACAAAAATTACAATCTTTAGATATTAAACTGGCTCAATTTCCAGATGATGTAACAGAAGCAGGGAAAAAAGCCTTACAAGAAGTTATTGAAAAACTTAGCAAAGAAAATAGTGATTTTCAAACAGTATATCATTCTATTCATACCTATTTAGCACTCTCAAAAGAGTGGAGTGATACAAGTCTTGGATATTTTTTAAATGCTCGATAGGTACTTATTACTCACAAAGGAGTTAATTTCATGCGAATAGTTTTTTTTATCTTTTTTCTTACACAAGAGTTTTTGTTAGCCTCTTTTTCAGGAACTCTTCTGGATATGCATACATCCAAACCTATATATAATGCTCTAATCAGTGATTCAAAACACGATGTCCGAAGTGATAAAAATGGTTCTTTTACTATTCAATCAAAAGAAAAGCGCTATCATATAAAAGCATATGGATATCGTCCTTTTGCATTCAATGCTGATTGTAACAACTCTACTTTTTATCTAGAACCGATCAAAGTAAAAGCACTCTACCTTACTTTTTGGGGTGCAAGTAACAGTTCAAAAACCCTTAAAAAAATTCTAAAGCTTATTGAGACTACAGAGGCGAATGCAGTTGTTGTTGATGTAAAGAATGAATATGGATCAACGCAATTTAAAACAGGCTTTCAAGAAGCCAATCATTATGGAGCACATAAACAAAGAACAAATAGAAATATCAAAAAATTTATAAAGATACTCAAAGAGAAAAATATCTATACAATTGCCAGAATTGTTACTTTTAAAGATGAACTGCAAGCTTCACACAATCATCATTATGCCATTAAAAAAGATGATGCAAATCAGTTCATCTGGAGAAATCATGATAATATGGCCTGGGTTGATCCTTTTGACAAACGTGCACATCATTATGCCATATCAATTGCTGAGGAGGCTGCAAAAGTCGGCTATGACGAGATTAACTTTGATTATATTCGCTTTCCTGCAAAAAAAGGGCTGCTTTTTTCAAAAAAGAGTACTCAAAAAAGTCGTATAAAAGCGATAGAAAACTTTTTGGATAAGGCTAAAAAAAGATTACGAAAGTATGGTGTTTTTATCTCTGTTGACACCTATGGCAATATCTGCTGGGCAAAAGATGACAATGGTATAGGTCAGACTGTAAAATCATTGGCCGCTCATGCAGATTATCTTGCGCCTATGCTCTATCCTTCAGGATTTTCCAGTGGATCATTTCACTTTAAGCATCCATCACAACACCCTTATGCAGTAATATATAGAAGTATTAAACATATTCAAAATCTAATACCAAGCAATCGGGTAAGACCTTGGTTGCAATATTTCAGAGATTATACACGCCCTAAAAAAATATATGGTCGTCCAGAAATTCAAGCACAGATTAAAGCAACAGAGGATGTTGGAACCAATGGGTGGATGATGTGGTCACCTTCAAGTAAATACAGTTTTGTCTATCTAGCCAAGGATCCTACTGCTTTTTAACTCTTTTCTGATAAGTTTTGAATTGGGTAAGTAGGATTCAACCAGATTGTGAAATGCTTTTGAGTGATTCATATGTACGAGATGTGCAAGTTCATGAATTACAACATAAGAGATCTGCTCTTTTGGTAACTTCATAAGTTCAGAGTTAAATGTAATGACTCTTTTTGAAGAGCAACTGCCCCACCTGCTTTTCATTTTACGAAATTTCAGTTCACTGAAATCAAGATTCATAATTACTGCATACTTTTTAACCTCTTTACTAAGGTAAACCTTTGCAAGTTCTTTGTAAAAGGCATCATAGGCTTTTAAGATTTTTTGTTGATCAGGATTTTTTAAACGCTGCAGTTTGTCTCTTAGCAGTGTCGCTTCACTGCTGTCTATAGAGTAGATCTCTCCAAAAAGCAACACTTCATCCTCAAGATTTATAACTTTTTTTGGACGTTGTCTGTTTTTTTCAAGCTGTTTTTCTATCCAGCTTTTTTTCTCATTCAAAAGAGAATCTATAAAACTTTGAGATTTGTAAGGTGTTTTTACAGAGATCTTATTATCCGCATCTATACGAATATAACTGTTTTTTAGACGTGGGTTACAAAGTATTTCTACTTCATAGCCCTCAAAAACTCTCTTACTCGACGTAGTCAATAGGATCTTCTATACCGGCTACTTTAAAGCCGTTAAGTCGCAGTCTGCAACTATCACATACACCACATGCCTCCTCTTCGTTTTTATAACAGCTCCATGTACGATCCAAAGGAACATTACGCTTCAGTGCTTCAGCAACGATTTGCGATTTTTTCAGATGTACCAGAGGCATTTTTATCTCTATTTTAGTTTCATCCTTTGTTCCAAGGTTAATCGCACGCTGCATTGCTGCAATATAAGCTTCTGTACAGTCTGGATATCCGCTGCTGTCTTCTTCAACAACACCTATGGTAATACATTGGGCACCCTCTTTTTCTGCAATAGCCGCTGCCATAGATAAAAAGATACCGTTTCTAAAAGGAACATAAGTTACAGGCACCCCCTCTTCTATGCCATCTGTGGGAACTTCTATATTTGTATCTGTCAATGCGGAAGCACCAAGCTGTTTAAAAAAATCCAAATCAAGAATATACTCTTGTGTAACATCAAGCGCTTGCGTAATTGCTTTAAAACACTCTAGCTCTTTCTTTTGTGTTCTTTGATCATAGTTAAAATGCACAGCTATTATTGCATAACCCTCTTGTTTCATCATATATGCAGCAAGTGTAGAGTCCATACCACCACTCATAATACATACCGCTTTTTTTCTGTTTATTGCTTTCATGGTATGATTTTACCATATCTAGATTATTTTTTAATCTTTTTTAAATAAATATTGTCTTACAATATACTACTTATTAAGAAAAAGGATACATTATGCAGATTTCATCAAGCACAGATGCAGTAATGGCAAACAGCTCACAATCATCTGATACAACAACAACGAGTGCTCTTAAAAAAGCGATGCAAGTTCAAGAACAACAGGTATCACAAGTTTTAGAAGATGCACAAAAACAGTCACAACAGATGACAGCACAAAAAACAGGAATGGGTGGTAGTCTTAATATTACTGCATAATTTTGTAACAGATAGTTTTTTCTATCTGCTACAGAAAAACTAAGCCCTCCTTTGTTATACTTCCACTTATGATTGATATAGACAACCAAACAACATACACAATTAATGAAAAGTTTTTAGATTCTATTGTTTGTTCTTTAAGCCACAAAGATATAGAGCTTATAGTAACATCCAATGAAGCTATTCAAGAGATCAATAAAGCATACAGAGGGATTGACAAAGCCACAGATGTATTAAGTTTTCCCTATGAAGATATGCCAATGGCGCCTCTTGGCAGTATAGTAATCTCAATAGATTATGTAAAGCAAAAAGCAGATGAATTTGGACACAGTTGTGATGATGAGTTTGCCTTGATGTTTATTCATGGATTACTCCATCTTTTGGGCTATGATCATGAGTGTGATAATGGAGAGATGCGGCAAAAAGAGAAGGCGCTCATAGAAGCATTCTCATTACCAAAGAGTTTAATTGTAAGGACAGAAGGTTAGTATGGATTATATAGTATTTTTAGTTGCAATGGCAGCTCTTATTTATGGAGCAGATTTTATTATAAAAGAGAGTGAGCGAATTGCTCTGCATTTTAATATTTCACATTTTGTTATTGGTGCAACACTGATTGCATTTGGAACAAGTCTTCCGGAGATGGCAGCTTCTATGGTTGCTTCCTATCATGGTAAAAGTGATATGGCAATTGCCAATGTTGTCGGAAGTGTTGTTTTTAATATTACTTTGGTTTTAGGTATTGTATTTATGATCGCAAAATCAATGAATCCGGAGCGGGATCTCTTCTTTAAAGACAGTGCATGGGTTATTGTTCCTGTTGTCATTTTTTATATAATGATTCAAGATGGTGAAATCAGTAGATTTGACGGGATTTTATTTCTTTTAATGATGGTTTCATATTTAATGTTTCTCTTTTCAAGTTCTAAAGATGATCTCGAAGGCGAGATCGATGAAGAACTCCAAAAAGAGAAGTTTTTATGGGGAAGAACGATACTTTTCTTGTCTATCGGTTTTTTACTTACTATCGGTGGTGCAAATTTTGTGGTAGAGAGTGGAACAAGTATTGCCCGCAGTTTACATGTAAGTGAATGGATAATTGGTCTTTTCTTAATCTCTCTTGGAACATCACTTCCAGAACTCGTAGTCTCCCTTGTAGCCGTTAAAAAAGGCAATGCAGAGATGAGTATAGGAAATATCATTGGTTCAAATGTTGCAAATTTTTCAATGGTTTTAGGTGGGGCTTCACTGATAAATCCACTCAGTATCAATCTTGATGCAACAAATTATGATATCTTAATTATGGCATCAGCTTCTCTTGCACTGCTTTTTATTCTTGCGAATAAAATTTATAATAAAGCCGGCGGTATTTTTCTACTCACTATTTTAGCACTTTTTATAGCACACTCTTTTTAACTACTTCTTTGTTATATAACCAAGCTCTAAGAGCTTGTTATATATCTTCGATACAATCTCTCCTGCTGCATGACCACCATGACCACCATGTTCTATCATAACTGTTACAATATACTGAGGATTTTTTGCAGGACCGTAAGTTGTAAACCATGCATGAGAACGGTTGTAATAAGAGAGTTCATGCTCTAGTTTTCGTTTCTTTATATCCTGTTTGATTCCAATCACCTGTGCCGTACCTGTTTTGCCTGCTATTTTTATTTTAGAATGAACAAAATGTGTTGCTGTACCATGGGGTGAATTACACACTTCAATCATTGCTTTTCTTATAATTGGAAGCTTCTCTTTTTCTTTATCTGTTAGTACATCTTGATATTTCGGATCATAAGACTTGCCACCTATATCTTTTATAAAATGTGGTGTAACAAGCTTTCCTGTTGCTATGAGTGCTGTTTCTCTTGCTATTTGTAAAGGAGTTGTAAGAAAATCTCCCTGTCCTATAGACATATTAGCAGTCTCTCCAATATTCCATGCCCGATGATATTTTTGCAGTTTCCATGTACGTGATGGTACCACACCTATAAACTCATTTGGTAGATCGATCCCCGTTTTTTTCCCAAAACCATAACGCTTTAATCCTTTACTCATTGCCTCATTACCTAAAACAAGACTTCCTTTATAGAAGTAATCATCACAACTTTCCCGTATAGCTTTTACAATATTTGTATGATGATGTCCTTGTTTTTTCCAGCATCGAAAGGTTCTGTTTGATATACGTAAATTTGATTTACAATTCACACTCCAATCTTCATTCAGTTTTGTTGTAATATACAGAAGTCCCAGTAATGGCTTGATGGAAGAACCCGGAGGATAAAGACCATGAATCAGTTTGTTTGTAAAAGGATGATCCAAACTTGATGCTAGATCATTGTACATTTTATAACTCATACCAGATACAAAAATATTCAGATCATAATTTGGAAAACTGCCTGCTGCTACAATCGAACCATCCGTTTTCATAACAACAAAAGCACCAACCTTTCCCTCAAAAAGTGATGTTATATATTTTTGCAACTCTATATCCATGGTTAAAGTAAGTTTTCTATCTTCTAACGGTAAAATATAGGAGAGTTCAGCTATCTCTTGATTACTTGCATTTACTTGAATTTCACGCTCACCTGGTACACCTTGCAAATATTTATTATAATATTTTTCTAAACCTGTTTTTCCTGTGTTTCCTATCAGTTCAAGTACAGGATCATTATCTACATCTTTTTGATTTGCACGAGCAACATACCCTATCATATGTGCAGCAATATTTTTATAGGGATAGTATCTTTTTGGTGCTGATACTATTTTTATATTTTCTTTTAAATTTAAAATTGAATATACTGGCATCATTTTATTATAAGGGATGAAACCAACAACATCTATAAAATTATGATTATATAAAGAATCTTTTTTATTATAATTTTTTACAATTTTATCTCTGTCTAAAGAAGGAAGAAGCTTTATAATAAGATCAATAGTTTCATTAAATTTTTTTATATTTTTTTTAGAACATAAATGGGGTGCCAGTTGAATTTTAAATCCTAGTTTATTAATAGCAACAGGTCTGTTTTTTCTATCTAAAATCTCACCTCTTACAGGAGCAATTTTTTCATGCTTGATTGTATTTTCTAAAGAGAGCTTTTCATAATAGTTATTTGATTCAATCGCTAAAAAAAAGACTCGCACAATGAGTGCTAACCAGATAGAGCTAAAAAAGAAAATAATAAATTTTACTTTCATAAAAGACTCACTATAAAAAACTCAATTACTATATAGTAAATTATATAGTAATTTATTTCTGGAGCCTCAAGTAAAAAGATATTTGAGACAAGTGTCAAAAAAAGAAAATAACCTAGATAAGTAAAAAGGACATAAGATATATTAATACATGAACTACAAGAAAAATTTTGCATAATTTTTGGCATAATCAGTTTATGTTGCATATAAAAGTAGATAATAGAACTAAAAAGTAAATAGCCATAATTTGCTTCAAAAACAAGTAAACAAAATGAAACCAAAAGAACAGCTGTAAAATCTTCTCTTCGTAATGCACGAGAAAATAGAACAAAAAGTATAGATAGCAGTGGTGGTAAAACCGGATAAATACTCCCTAAGGTACTGTATAAAACATACAGTACAATATAGATAAAAGGAACTATAGGTTTTTGATTAGAGATACTTCGTTGCATACCGGAAAGTGCTTACATTTAATACAATCAGCCCAGATTTTATGTTCGGGGAGGGACTCTTTTGGAATTTCTACAAAACCAAGTCTTTCAAAAAAAGATTGCTTATACGTAAGACTCAAAACTCTTTGTACTCCAAGAGACTTTGCTTCATCCAGAATTTTATAAATGAGTTTTTCCCCTATTTTTTGTCCACGAAAGCCATCTTTTACAATTAAAGAACGAATCTCTGCCAAATAAGATGTGTGAATATGCAAAGCAGTAAAACCAATAAGTTCACTATCATAAAGTACTAAAGTATACGAACGAATATTTGTTGCTATTTCATCATCACTTCTATCAAGAATAATACCACTCTCTACTTCAGGATGAACAAGTTCTTGCATTCTTGGAATATCAGCAAGTGTTGCCTTTACAAATTCAAGTCTCTGCAACATCAATTTCCTTTTCTTCATTCTCTTTTAAGATATCATAAATTTCTTTAATAATCTTTTTTGTACCACGTTTCTTAGCACTTGAAACCATCAAAGCATTTGGAAATTCACGTCGAAGAGCACTCTGCTCTTTTTGGTTTAATTTGTCTATTTTTGTAAAAATCTGAATGATATACTGATCTTCTCTTGCATTGGAAAATAAAAATTCACTTACCTGCGTATCAATTTCCAAATGTGGATGGCGACAATCTATAAGATGGATAAATATCTTAATTTGCTCTCTGTTTGCTATATAGTCCGTAAGATTCTTTTCCCAGTCATGTTTTTGGGCTTTAGAGACCTTTGCATATCCAAAACCGGGTAAATCTACAAATTTTGCAATAAGCTTTTCATCATTGTCTCTATCCATAAAAGTAACATCAAAATAGTTTATAAGTTTTGTTTTTCCGGGTGTTGAAGAGACTTTTGCAAGTCCTTTGTGATCGGTAAGCGCATTTAAAAGAGAACTTTTACCTACATTACTACGTGCCATAAAAACTACTTCATTCTGTTCTTCAGACTCTGGAGCAGCCTTATAATTTGGTGCTGATGTAATGAACTTTGCATCGACTATATCTATCATTTATTTATCCTCTTCAATATTAAAAATCATAATAACAGGCTCTTTTTTCAGTCCTTTTGCATATGCTTTACCATCTATTGTTTTTAACACAACTTCATCACCCATAATCTCTTTTTTTGCATTAAGTTGTTTAAGATGTACATTTTCATAAAAGTAGTACTCTTTTTTCTTAGGGTAGTAGATAACTTTTTGTGCTACACCTTTATATTTTGAACCCTCTTTAGTTACAATAATAAAAGAAACATCCCCTACAGCGATAAACTTTGTGGGTTTTCTTTTTTTATTGATATAGATAGTTACTTTAGAAGCATTAAGCTCATCATTTGTCTTTTTCATATTTACATTCCCACTAAAAACAGAGATACCTGTATTTTGATCAGATGTAAATGAGTTGGCTTTTATTTTTAATTCTTCAGCTGAAGCGATGCCAATTAAGGTGAATAGTATAAAAAATATATTTATTGTTTTCATTTATTTTCTCTCTTCTAATTGGATTTTTGCCCGAATATTTTTAGAAAAAATCCTATTTTTATTATTATTATATTTCAAATAGCTGCCTGTGATTACACTGTCATTCAAATAGGCAATATATCCAACATCCGTTGTAATAATGGATGTTTTTTTATTATAAACTGCCTTTTGTGTTGCAAATGTAATACCATCATCTCTTACATAGGCAATATTTCCGGTTAAAGTCACTTTGTCATTTTTATAGATACCATGATCTGCTTTCATATTTGCAATATACTCTTTTTTATTATCGGTGTAATCCATATTTTCTATTGTATATCTATTTGCATATCGTGTTGCAGCATTTCCAATCATAATCGTTTGAAGTCCTTTAGTATTGAGTTCATACAGAGTAAAGTTTTTCAACTCAAAAAGTGGTACATCTACATAGATCTGCTGTTTAATATCAAGCGGTTTAAAAAAGATATAAATACTGCTCAATACTGCTAAGATAAGTGTAAAGAAAATAGAAATTTTAATGGTCTAATCCTTAATCCAAAGAGATAAAAACTCTTCTTTTTGATTGTTTTCTTCAATGATGATATCAATCATCTCTCGTACTACACCATCTCCACCCATTTTACTTAAAACTGTATCTACGATATTTTGAATATCTTGGACTCCATTTTTTGGAGTAAAACTTCTACCGACAATCGAGAGCATTCTATAGTCATTTAGATCATCACCGATCGCAGCAACTTCATCAAGTTCCAGATTTAAAGTATTTACTATCTCATGTAATATTTTATCTTTATCTTTAATCCCTTGGTAGAGGTGATCAATACCTAATTCATCTGCACGCCTTTTAACAATAAAAGAGTTCCGCCCTGTTATAATAGCTACATGATGCCCCATCCGAATCCAACTAACAATAGCTAAACCATCTTTTACATTAAACTCTTTTACTTCACAAGAGTTACTCGTATAGATTATTTTACCATCTGTTAGACAACCATCAACATCCAAAACAAGTAATTTGATCATAGCACATCTTTTGTACTTGGGATACCGATACGCTCATTTGTTGCTGTAGCACGACGCAGAGCTACCGCTACTGCTTTAAAAGCTGCTTCAATAATGTGATGCTTATTTTTCCCACGAAGTTCAATAATATGCATACTGATACGTGCATTGAGTGCAAAAGCTCTAAAAAATTCTTCTACTAACTCTGTATCAAATTCTCCTACTTTCCCATCAAGATTAAGTTCAAAAACCAAGAAAGGACGGTTGCTAAGATCAAGATCACAACTCACACATGCCTCATCCATAACAATATTTGCACTCCCAAATCGCTCCATACTCTTAACAGGATAGATTGCTTCTGCAAGCAATGTTCCAAGAACAATACCAACATCCTCAACACTGTGATGATCATCAATATGTGTATCACCCTTACAACGTATCTCTAAATCTATAAGAGCATGTTTTGAAAAACTCTCCAGCATATGATCCAAAAATCCCACACCGGTATCTATTGTGTTTTTCCCACTCCCTTTAATATCAAGTGCAATAGTAATATCTGTCTCTTTTGTAGTTCGTGTTCTTGTTATCATTATCTTAATCCTCTCTTACAATAAATGCATATTTAAATTTATTTTTAGCTTTATAATCACGTGCTTCCTGTTCCCCTTTAAAACCTGTAAGCCACACTTTAAACAAGCGTCCCTGATCTGTTTGCATATCTTTTATAATGGTTTTGTACCCATCTGTTTTATCATACTTTTCCTGCGTTGCAATAGCACCTTCTATTCTTGAAAATGAACCAATCTGAATAGCATATTTTCCAGCTAAAGACATCTTTTGTGGTAATTTCTTCAACTCTTTTTTCGTCGGAATATTTCGCTTACCTTTCCCTTCAAATCCTAAAATTTCCAGCTTAACAGGGGCTGTTCCTGTTCCTATCATATCTATCTTTGATGCTGCTGCTTTTGAAAGATCGATAATCCGCGTAGAAACAAAAGGTCCTCTGTCATTAATACGAACAACTGTTGTTTTTCCATTCCGTCTATTTGTCACCTTAACTATTGTATTCATTGGAAGTGTTTTATGTGCTGCAGTCATCGCCCACATATTATATTTTTCTCCGTTTGAAGTCAATTTACCATGAAAGTTTGGTCCATACCAAGATGCATTTCCTTGAAATGTATCGCCTACACTTACTATTTGAGGATAATATTTTTTTCCATGAACAATATAAGGACGCATAGTTGCATGTGAATATTTTTTCTTGTCAGGTGTTGAACGATAGGCATTTTTATTATCACTATATGATTTTGATGTAGATGCCGGTGCATAATTATAATTTCTATATACCCCATTCCCTCGAGTGCTACAAGCATTAAAAAAAAGTAAACTACTGAATAAAAATAAAAAAATGAAGTTATTCATAAAGTTTTAACCTCTCTCCAACTTTAATCAAGGATCCATGCATATGATTTTGTGTACGAATATTATGTATACTGATTCTATGTGCTTTCGCTATAGATTCAAGAGAATCTCCTCTTTTTACGAGATAATAATGTTTAGAAGAGATTTTTTTATCTTTACTTTTCTTCGGTATAGGAATAATAAGTTTTTGCTTCAGCTTAAGCCTGTTTGTACTTAAATGATTAAAATCTTTAATAACTTTATAGGAAACACCATATTTTTTACCAATGTATGAAAGATTGTCACCATGTTTTACAATATGAATTTTATAAATATTTTTAACAGGTTCTTGCTTATATTTTTGTTTAAATTCAGATAACTTTATATATGGAATATAAACATTATATTGTTTTGCATACGGAGGAACAAAATCATATTTTAGATGTCTGTTAAGTTTTTGTAGATCCTCTAACGGAATGCCAATAAGTTTTGAAATACGTTCAAGTGATTCTCCACCTGAAAGTTTTATTGTTGAAATTGAGTAAGCATTTGCACGATTCAGTAAGTATTCATATTCACTGTGCAAAAGATACTGTTCATCACTTCCTATAAGAGCCAATGCAATGATCTTTCGAATATAGTTACGACTTTCAGGAGGTACATACTTCTTTTTTGGGTCAATTAAAACAGAAAGTTCATCTGTGTTGGCTTTTTTAATGGCTCTTCTCAATCTTCCCTCACCACAATTATAAGCAATTGCTGCCAAGTACCATTTTCCAAAACGCTTATGTAAAGCTGAAATATATTTTGCTGCAGCCTCTGTTGATTTAATAAGATCACGTCTTTCATCTACATATTCATCAATTTTGAGATCATATAGTTTTGCAGTACCTGGCATAAACTGCCAAAGTCCTGCTGCCCGTTTTTTTGAATAAGCCTTTGTTCTAAAATTTGACTCAGCCATTGCAAGATAAAGAAATTCTTGAGGAATATCATATTTTGAAAGTATATTTTTAATGGCAGGAATAAAGAGATATGCTTCATCCATCGCACGAAAAAAATGCTTATCTCGCTCTAGTGTTTTTGCTTTCATCTCATTCATTACAGAATCATAAAGAAAAGAGGGTTCTATATCAAATGAGTTTAAAAGCTTTAATTCTTTATTGGTATTTCTGTCATATGTTAAATTTGCCAACAGTACAACAGGAAAAAATAAGATCAGTATGTATTTAATCATGAACAACTTTTTATAAATTTTTAGATTATTTTATCTAAAAGTTGATTAAAAAAAGTTGTATCAACTTGATATTAAGAAATATTAAAGCATTTTAGGGCATTTTGTGTTGTTATATTCTCAATCTCATCTCTTGATATCTCTAAAATTTCTGCCATTTTCTCAGCAATCAGGGTTGTATATAAAGGCTCATTTCTCTCCCCTCGATGTGGTGTTGGTGTTAAATATGGTCCATCTGTTTCAATAAGAAGCTTCTCTTTTGGAATACGAGGCAAGATATTTACCAACTTTTTTGCATTTTTAAAAGTAACGACACCCCCTATCCCAAAGTAGAAGTTCTCATCCCCAAGACTTAAAAGCTCATCATCAGCATTAAAGCAATGCAGCACACCACCAACCTCTCCGGCATTGTTTTCTAAAAGTATCATTTTTGCATCATGTGAAGCATTACGAATGTGCACAATAAGCGGTTTATTATGCTTTTTTGCAAAGTTAATCTGCCATGCAAAGATCTCTTTTTGTTTTGCTTTCTCTGCTGCTTTTTCTTCCTCACTCCCCTCCAAACGAAAATAATCCATTCCACACTCACCTATAGCTACACACTTCTCATGTGCAACATACTGTTCAAAAGGTACCTCATTAAAACCATCAAGATCATAAGGATGCACCCCAATAGCAAAATAGACATCATCATACTTTTGAGCAATTGCTATAGCCTTTTCAAGAGTGCTTAAATCTGCTCCGGGAATGATGAAACGCTCTACTCCACCCTCACGAGCACGATCTAAAACCGCATCAAGATCCGCATCATATCTTGCATCATCTAAATGAATATGTGTATCAATTATCATCTCTTTTTTGCCTCCAATAACTCTTTTGCAAAGCGCTTTGCTTCTTTTGAGATCTTGTCACCGCTGATGATCCGTGCAATCTCATCAACGCGCTCATCAAAGTTAAGCTCTTTTGTTTTTGAAATAGTACCATTTTTATAGACTAAAAAGTGCTGATCTCCCATAGAAGTCAATTGTGGTTGGTGAGAAATGACAAAGATCTGAAAATGTTTGGCAAGCTGTTTAAGCACCCGTGCCACACTCATAGACTCCTCACCACTGAGATTGGCATCGATCTCATCAAGCATTAAAACCCCGCCGTTTTTACTCATGTGCTCAGACTTGAGTGCTAAAACAGCAAGACGAAGACGATTAAATTCTCCTGTTGAGATCTTTTCAAGTTTTGTACCATCGAGATCTATAGAGAGTATATCTTGTCCTGATGCTGTGTAATCTCTCTTTTGTAAACTCACCTTTGCTTCTCGAAGATAGAGGCTTTTTAAATAGCTGTTTAGATTTGCCTCAAAATTTCCAAGTGCATCTTGTCGTAGGCATGTTAAGTCTTCAGCAAGATCTGCCAACTCCTGTGAGAGTTGCTCATACTTGGCTGTCAGTGCTCCCTTTTCGATCTCTATGTTTTCATACTTCTGTAACTCTTTTTCTTTTTGTGCCTTGTACTCTAAAGCCTCAAAGATACTGCCATAACGATGCTTCAGCCCGCCAAGCTCCTCAATTCGATTAAGAACGGACTCCACATCAACATCTTCAAGTGCATCAAAACGCTCCTGCGCTCCCTCAAAAACAGCACGAAGTTCATTCATTGCATCATCAAAAAAACTGCTATTAACATCAAGACTCTCCAGTGCACTACTTACAAGATGTTCATAGTTAAAAATAGCATTAGCACTCTCTATGCTCTCTAAAACCTTCTCTTTACGTGATAGCTCTTTTTTGATCTCCAATAGCTCTTCATCTTCATTTGGCTGCGGATTAACATCATTTATCTTTTGAATCTCAAAAGCTGCAAACTCTTTGAGCTCTACGATCTTGCGCTCTTCATCTTCAAGGGTTTTTAGCTCTTGCTTGCAAATATAATATTCACTGTAAAGTGAAGCAAACTGCTTTTTGAGTGCTGTTAAACCACCCTGCTTTGCCTCTATACGAGCATCTAAAATACTTAAAAGATTTTCATTTTCAAAGTCGCTGAAATCTTTAAGGCTAAGATGGCGTAGATAAGGAGAAGCTATTTTATGAATTGCCTTGCGGGAGAGGCTTTGATTGTTAATAAAGTAGCGGGATTTCTCTTTTTTGAGATGTTTAAAGACATTGATCTCATCGTTATCAATCCCGTAAGACTCCTCATCGATCTCCCATGTAACACTGCTTTCACATAAAGAAGCATCACAAGCACTCCCTCCAACAGATGACAAAATTGCCTCCATAAGAATAGACTTCCCACTTCCACTAGGTCCCGTAAATACAACAAGCCCATTGTGTAAATTGAGCTCAGTCTCTTGAAAACTCAAATAATTTTTAAGATAAAATCTCTCTATCATCATTATGCCTTTTTGGATAGGTACATACTTTTACTCTTGTAATAGTTAATACTACACTAAAAAATAAAACTTTTTAAAAAATATAGCATATTGTCATATATTTAAAAATCTAAAGGACTAAGAAGTTTTATCTTATTCATTTCAGCAACAACATGGGTATATATCATCGTCGTTTCAACGGACTTATGCCCTAAAAATTCTTGAATAGAACGCAAATCTATACCTGCTTGAAGTAAATGCGTAGCATAAGAGTGGCGAAATATATGGGAAGTCACTCGCTTATATGAATTTGCCTTTTGTGCTGCTATTTTAATATTACACCCCAAAGTTTTTTCTAAAATATGATGTCGTCGTTTCACGCCACTTCTTGGATCTTTTGATATCTTAGCCATAGGAAAAAGATATTGCCATATCAAGAAAATAGCCGCAAATACTTGATTCTGAGTTGTTGGACTAACTCTCTTTTTTGTAGCTAAAAATGTCAAAAAAGATTCTATCTCATCTTTACCCATTTCCACAGGATGTTTTTTATTATGAAAAAGTATATAATGCTTTATCCAATGTGCATAAGTCTTTTCAGTTGAATAACTGTAATGCTTAAAACGAATCTTATCCCGAACAATATCAAGTAACTTTTTCTTTTTCTGCATCTTAAAATACCTCAAAAGTTTAAGGGACATAATGTCCTTTTAATGGATTTTTCAACAATTAAATCAACACTTTGTCCTTTTTAACGCCATAAAAGAGTTAAAAAGACATTTGATTTTTAAGAAAACTAACATAAAAATTCAAAATATCATCAAAACATTGCAATTTGTCATATTTTTAAATAATTAAAGGACATTCTCAATGGGATTTAATTTTGTTATTTGGAGTTATTTGGGATATA
>Ga0256837_1000875_pt1 | contig 22805 bp, 14 predicted proteins | sample 4562384metaG_FD_185976 | JGI IMG/M metagenome (GOLD analysis project Ga0256837, IMG submission 185976) | Hydrothermal vent microbial communities from Guaymas Basin, Mexico - 4561-384 | ecosystem: Environmental > Aquatic > Marine > Hydrothermal vents | place: Mexico: Guaymas Basin | collected...
ATGTACAGCAACTTGTACTGTATCAGTTTTATCATCAATTCCAACTACTGATTTTTGAGATTTCATAAATATTTTCTTCTTTTTACACTGTGCTGTAAAACTCCAGTGAGTTGCTGACCATAATTCAACATATCCTTGATTTCCTGATAAGAATAATTCTTGTGATTTTTTAGCATCTTTTTTATCCGGTGAATAAACTATATGAATTAATCCATAATCTCTTGTATCGGACAAACACCAGTTGTTAAAATGATAAGTATATACTTCAACATACTTAAAATAATCATCATCAAATACACGCATTGCATGACCTAATCTTGGAGATTCAAACATAACATGACATCTTGCACCAAGTACCCATTCTTTTTTAGTAGGCATTTTTGTTTTTCTTAATAATGCTGTATATTTAGGATTCTTCTCATCTGTTTTATGATCTTCAGGAGGCTGTCTTTTTTTAGGATATTTCCAAGTTTTTGGATTAATTTTATGATATGCTTCATCATAATGTTTTACAACTCCTTCAACTATAGCAAAGTTTGGATCTCCATTTCTAAATCTGAATAAAACAAATTGATTATACCATATCGTTGATTTCATACCCTCAACAGGAAATAATCTAATAGCCCATATTCCTGCTTTATATGGTAATCCTTCCATTAATTCAGGAACATGTATTTTAATTGCTCCTACACCGTGTGGGTCATTTACATCAACAACATGTCCATAATAACAATTTTCATATCTTTGCCTTCTATTATAAGGCTGTGTATCAAGATCATATTCACTCCATCTCCAATATCTTTTCATTTAGTTCTCCTTAGTGTGCAACTGCATTCATAACTTCTACTGTTTCTTTTAACTGTTCCAATTCTTGTTGTTTTGCTTTCAGTGCTTGTGATAGTTTATCAAATTTTAATCTTTTTAGAAAACTAGCACCTGTTGATAATAGCATAGGAATTATTTTATTTATTACCGGTATTTTCATTAATAAAGATCTTGCTCTTGCAGAAAATTTAATGAGCAGTATTAGTATTATGCCAAATATACCAATCATTTTTGTTGATTTTAAGAGTTTCATTAAAAAAATTCCAAGAGGTGCAAGTATAAGTGTAATAGGATTAAATCCTTCTGTTTTTTCTTGAGATTTTCTTTCCATATCTCTAACTACATTTCTTGCTTGTGTAGTTCCTGATGTAAATAAACTTATAACTTTTCTAAAAATAGTACCTATAAAATTAACAACAGGTCTTGCAAAAGGAATAAGGTCGATTAATCCATTTCCTAATTTTTTAAAGATATTCCAGATTTTTCTTAGATAAACTTTCATTCTTAACGGAGGTAATATGCTGATAGCAACTTTATCTCCCATTATTAATAAACTACCTATTGTTGTCATAAATGCTGATATAGGTAATAGTATCATAAGAATAATTACAGAAAACAATGAACCTGACATTTTTACTATAAATTTCAAGATTAATTTTATTAGTGCTGTAAGAACATTTCCCATTATTTTAAGTTTTCTTAATATCGTTAATATTATATCCCTAATGAATGCAGCAAGACGAGGATATACCATTAAATACATTAATAATAATGTAATAGGTCCAATTGCATAGATAAATCTTTGTATTTTTTGTAAGGTATTACCTTCTTTATTCGTAAGTAATCTTGTAATTTTAAAAAAAGTACTGATCAGATCAAAAACATTGAATTCTGATGTTACAAGTTTATTTAAAGCTTTCTCATCGAAAATATTATAACCTTTTGCTACTTCAAGAGCAATACCTGCTTCTTGAAGTTCTTTTTTATTTTTATATAGTCCTGGAGTTATATTAAATTTAACTCCATTTATTTCTGTATACATTTTAAATCCTTATTAATAAATAAGTTTTGATAATGTTAATGAACTATCTTTAATCATTTCTTCAATAAGAAATTTACTTGTTCTAAATTCCCTATGTAATTCTCTTTTAAATTTACTATATTGTCTCCAATTTTGTAAAACATCAGAGATTGTCATAATAATAATTTTATAAATATAGAATCCAATCTTAGCTTTTTTCTCAGGTAATTGATAATTTGTGAATAAAGTTTTAATTAATCTTACATCATATGATTGTGCTAATGCTTTTAAAAAGTTTTTAGCAGTAGTAAATTCCATAAATAATCCTGCATTATATAGTGCATCATATAGATTCTTTACATTTGATCTATTTACAAGATTATTCATTTGTATAGATATATCAACTCTTGATCGATATTGTTTTTGTAGAATTTCTGAATTCATTAAAAGATCTACTGCTGCTACTTTTGCCATTTCGTGTTCATATCCATATATAAATCGATATAGTGAATATGATGCTACAATCATAGTTTTATCAATTATTTGATTTTTATCTTCTGATCCATAGATTTTTTTCACTAGATTCATAAATATAACTTTTTGATATGATAAAGCGAGAACTGAAAAATTATCGATATAATATTGTGCTTTTGTTTTATTATATGCTTCAAGATAATATATTAAATTACCGATAATTGAATCTATTAGTATCATGAAATTTGTAGTTTTTTCTAAATTTTCAGGAAAGTCGTTGAAAAATACCGCATCTTCAAAAGTAGTTTCGCCAAGGAAAATATCAAATGTTTTTTCGGATAGATCATCAGAAATTTTTGTAAAAAATTGATCATTTTTTGAAATTAAATTGATTTTAATTTTCTTTAGTTTTGAAATAATTTTAATTAATTTTGGTAAATTTGCATATAAATTTAGATATTCTTCATTTTTTGAAGTAATATATTCATTTAATTGTGTAATACTTATTTGTTTTGTTTTCATGGTAAAATTCCTTCATATAAATTTTTAACTGTATTCTCTAAACCAGATATTAATGTTTCTTGTGATGTTTTTGCTACATAATTATATAATAGGTTATTTGCACTGGTACTTACAATTTCATTAAATTTTTCAGCAGTTTCTTTAAATGTAGTTGTTACAGGATAAGGGAGTACCTTTATTGTTTGTGGTGGGTTTAATTCTTCAAATTCAGAAACTGAAGTAGATATATTACCAGGTTCAGGAGCAAGTATTTGTTCACCTACCACATCATATGAAAATATTCCTTTTTCTTTACCATTAATAATATTAACCACTTTTATATATTTTGATGAATAATTATAATCTTTACAAGCAAGATCAGGTCTGTAGATTTTTGGGATCGTGACTTCATATGAGTTTTTAATGATATTTATTAAATAAATAGGATTAAATAAACAATTTAATGGCATCTTAAATGCATAATCATCAGATCCAGTGATTAATTGTTGTGGAAAAATAGGATCTAAAACAGCCATAAAAATCCTTTTTCAATTGTTTCAATATATAAGAGAGGAGTAGAAATTCTACTCCTCTCAATCATTTAACATATTTTCTAAGTTTAAATCAGGTATATTAATTTTATTTTCTGATTCTTCTTCAGATTCTTTTACTGTCGTTTTTGTATCTTCTTTTATTACATCAGATGCTTTTATAACTTCTTCATTATGTGTTTGTTCAATTTGTTCAACTTTTTTAGGTTTCCAATCTAATGATACATCTTTTAATGTTATCTTTTTAGCAGTTTCAATTTTATTTGCTAATTCAGGATCAATATTTGTGTTTTGTGCAATATAATCATAGTTGCCTAATACATACTCGATAGGTATCTGTAAATTTCCTTTATGATATTTTTTATGAAGAGTTCCTATTAGAGGAACAAATCCTATATTAAGTTTAAAGTGAAGATTTATTACTTCAGAAGCAATATCAAATGATGAAAATTCTTTATCATTAAAAATATAATCATCAATAACTGCTCTTACAATATCAAACAGTGTTAAAGGATAGTGATGAATTTCTACATCACCTGTTTCTTCTTCACTTTCACCAGTAAAAGAACAAACATTCGCACTTAGTGATTCCCTTGCAAAATTTATAAATTCTTTATATTCTGGAGATCCTCTTACTAATCTTTCAACAGATTTAATGAATCTATTGAATTCCTTTTCATCTTCAAATTCTTTTCTTTTTAATGGTAAATATGATTTTAAAGTCTCAGATTTAACAGAAACACTAGATGTATCATCATTATCATCTGATGTTAAAATTTGTGATATATCTAATGCTGCTTGTTCATTCATTTTTAACTATCTTTCTTTTTTAATATTGTTGTTTTTGTAGCTTCTTTTTTATTTTGTTGTGTTTGTTGTTTTGTAGTTTGTGTTGTTTTAGGTGTAGTTTTTACTTGTGGTTCTTTTTTATCTTCAACTTTTTTAGCACCAACAAGTTGTTCAAATTCATCAAGGAATATTTTATTAGAATCAACTTGTTTAGTTTTAACTTCAACTTCTCTAACAACTAAATGACCGAGATGAATATTTCTCATAATTTTTACTTTTAAATCATTAGTCATATCAGGATTATTTTCAATAGGATAACCCTTTTCTCCAATGTTTACTGCTACTTTATTTCCATATTTATTGATGTAATCGATCGCTACTTCAACACCATTAACAGCAGGAAATACTCTTTTCTCCGTTTTTATACTCATTATCAATTCCTTTCTTAGTTTTTAATAATGTTAGAACTTTTAATTTTTTGTTGATACTGAAAAAACAAATATAAATAATCCAAACTTTAATAATTGATGGTAAAAAATAATGAAAGGTTTGTATCTATGAATAGTAGTGTTAGAAAATATGTAAATAAGTTAGGGATGTTATATAAAAAATATTTACCTGATAGTAATCTTTTTGGGGTTAGAATGTTTGCTTTAATTGATGAATATTATTTTAATGATAAACTAGTAGATACTTCATATTCTGTTGGATTAAATGTAGGAAGATTCAAATCACAAATTTCATCAAGAGCACAAGTAGAAATTACACTTTATTTAAAAGATACATTAAAAATTGTAGATAATATTGTTTTATTAGTTCAAAATAAGCAAGAATATTTTGAGTATTCAAAAAAATCAGAATATCGTGTTAACTATAATGATGTTGTTTTAGATGTTGAAGCAATTTTTGCTATGAAAAAAATTAATGATAACGAATATAGATTAGGTGTAGTTTATAAATCACAAACTGGTGAAATAATTGATTCAGTAATAGTAACTCTTGATTATTATGATGTAATTGAATTTCATAACTTATTAAAATCATTTACACAAACATCATATAATTTTATTATAAACCTCGCAACACATCAACATTTTAAATTAGAATCTGTTGAGTATCGAACAACAAATCAATCAGAAATTATTGATAAAGGAATTTCATCAATTGTAGTAAATGCAGAACCTATAGATGATGAAGTTTTAAAATCTTTTGAGGAAGAATCTACATTAGAATTAAATTTACCAATTAAAAATCTTAAAATAACAACAGATAATGTTGTTAATAACAATAAGGATTCAGATGACACTTATGATAATAATGTTACTCAAAACAGTAATCAATACAATATCGAAGATGAAGAGAACTGTAATAATCCAAAAGAAGAAAAAAATAATCAAGATTCATCAAATGATATCTTAGATGATATGAAGGATATTATGTTAGGTGATGATTTTGATGAGGAAAGTAATGATGATAAATCAATTAATGTAGATGATATTAAACTTCATCCAGGTGTTAAAGAGTTTTTAGAAAATATTAAGCAATATGGATGCAAGTATTCTTTTAAAGACGGTATACCAGTTATCGAAGAAATAACACCTGATATAAAACAATCATTTTATGACTTATTAAAAAATTATATAAATATGGTTAATAATTTTAGATTATCATCAGTTCAACTAAAACCAGGATTTAAACTTATGTTTCTAACACTTCCTATTAAAGAATTCGTATTGTCTAATAAACTAGTAAATAAAGGATTATTTGATATTCTTCAAGCTTTATATATTATAAAACGAGCAAAATCTGATGAACCTTTATTTGGAAAATTTAATGATGAAATGATAGAAGAAAAAATTGAACTCGGATTAAAAAAACATGAACAACTTATAAATGACTTTAAATTATATAAAGAATTATTTAATAAGAATTTTTAAAGGATAAATTATGGCTGATTATATTCCAAATCCTTGGCAAATTTTAGAGCCAGAACCAGAAGATGAACAAGAGTTAGTAATATATAATGATTGTGTTAATTTTAGTGTTATTAAAGAAACATTATATGTAAACCCATTATTCCCAAATAATTTCTTAATGAATATCTATAATGGTATTTTACGATATATAAGCGCAACAGTTCCAAGAAGAATTAAATACAATATGATTACAACTTATCAAAAAGGAATTGAAAAACTACATAAGGAATTCTTACAGGGTGTCGATGTATATTCCAAACAATTCCCTTCACTAATATTACAACCAAATATGATTAAGCTTGATGAACGCGTTAATAATGTATGGAATACTATGAGTAAATTATCTGAAAAAGTAATTAGAGAAAGTTATCCTCCCTATGCTTCTATCGGTAATTTAAAATTATGGGTTGTTCCAAATAGATTTACTACTACTTTTGAAGTATTTTATATCGGAGAATCATATCCTGAAATTTTAGATATGCAGTTACATATGAATAGAATTTTTAACAATAGATACAAATATATAAAAAATATATCAACATCTCAGATAATGCTTGCTGATGATGTTGTTTCAAAAATCGAAGAAATGTATGGAAAAAATTTATTTGAGATTTCTGAAGATTTTCAGTTAATGTTTCATTCAGCATATAATAGAACCTTTTATACAATACCTTGGGAAAATAATATTCATATTAGATTAGTTGATGTTAGTGATGGTTCTAACTATTTTGGTGATACAGAACTGCCAACATACAGAGTTAATTTTTCATTTGAAGCATTTTTTCAACTACCGAACCATCTAGTATTAGGATATGAAACTGATCCTACAGCAATTTTAATAGATATTTCTATGCCGTATCCTACACAAGATAGTTCAATTGATGTAGCAACATATCTAGTATCTAATAATAAAGAAGAAGTAATAATATTACATATATTTGATGATTATCCTGAAGATATAATAATAAGTGTATCAAAAAACAAAATAAATCCTGATATTTTTGAGAATTTCTATGTAAAAATAACAGAGATCGAATCAGGATTAGAAACTATCATTACACATGAAGATAATCCTGATAAGTTTGAGTATATAATAAGCGATAATAGTGTAACATTTAAATTATATGGAATTGAAGAAGGATATATTATTGATATTATAGGGAAATATAAAAAAGAATTATTGAAAAACGATTCTGATGATGAATCAAGTACATGAGAACATTTTTGAAAAGGTCATTAAATGCAAAAAAATGTACTTGTTGAGTCACAGATGATTCCAATAAAAGCACTAGAAGAAGGAATGAATCTTGCAGAATCACTTATAGATACTGTAGTTTTCTATATTATTGATCACATCATAGATGATCAATCACTGTTAAAATTAGATCTTGAAAAAATAATCGGGTTTGGTTCAATTGGTGGTACTATTTTAATAAGTAAATTATTAGAAGCAAAAAGAGCAAATGCAATAACTATGATGAGAGCTTATGGGTTTAATATGGGATTATTAATAGGTGCTACTACTATGATGTATTTTTCATCAAGAGCACTACCTCAGATTAAACCTGGTAAAGGATTGATAAAGCTTGGAGCCAGACTTGGATATCTATTTATGAAAAATAAAATTAATCTTGTTAATAAAGTATCATCAAAACTTAATCCAATATTATCAAAAATATTTAAAATTCCATCATATGAAAAACATTTAGAAGCAATCGTTAATGATAATAAATCACTTGATGGTAAAGAAGTAGTTAACGCATTTTTCAAAAGTTATTTATTTGGAGTAGTTATAGGAATTATAGGATTTACACTATATATTAAGAAAACAGATCAAAAATATTTTACTGATTTATTTTCATTCGTAGAAAGTTCTCCAAAAATTGATTCGAATACAAAAAATTTTTTACTTTTTGGATTAAGTGCTGTTTCTACATCAAACGCAATTATTGCATCATTAGAAAATACTATTGGTAAATCTAAAATAAGTTCTTCAAAGAAGACTGATGAAAAATTTTTAAATATAATAGAAAAAATAGCGTTTGGTATCACTTATCCTAAAGGACAATCAAAAAAATTAATTAAACTTTATTCTAAAAAACATCTAAATCCAATAGATACACAACATAGTGGTATTCCTAATAAACTAGAATTAGCAATAGATAGATTGTTCTCAGCAATAAATATCGTTATGAATAAAGACCCGAATTTCAAAAAATTTATTGATACTGTTTATGTAAAATTAGGTAATTATGATAATGCTCATGTAACTTTTTCAAAAACAAGAAAAGGAAAATTTGATATAACCTTTGTATTTAATTCAAAAGTAAAATCAAGATGGATTGATTTTACTATTGAAGAATTTGCAGCTGTTATTTTTCATGAACTAGGTCATGTTGTTACAGGTGCTTTTTATGTAATGCCTATTGAATTTGTTTCAAGCTTATTTATTGATATAGCAAGTTCTTTATTAGGTAGTTATGGAAGAGATTTAATTATATTTTCACAAATGTATAATATGGTAAATGTTGCAAGAATTGCTGAAATGCAAGCAGATGCTTATGCTATTAGAAAAGGATTTGGAGATAGTTTAGCATCTGCACTATCAAAATTAACACTTGCGAGTAAAGAATTAGATGACATTGTTCTTATGTCATCTCATGGAAGTAATTTATCAAGAATCGATACAATTGGAAAAAAATATAATTCGGTTGTGCAAGAAATTAAGAAGCTCTAGGGTAATCTAGAGCTTCTTTTCCTTTTTGAACAACTTTTAAAAGTTTAAACAATAAGGATATTTTATGATACTTAAAGAATTTTATGAAAAAACAGATTTTCTACAATATCCTGAAAATGAATATATTAGAGAGAAAACTCCTGGAGTTTTATTAAATATAGGAAAAACATGGCCTCATATGATATATGCTATGCGATCAAGATGGTGGTATGATTTTCAATATTTGCATCTTAAAGATCTATTACTATATAATTCAGGAGTTTATTTTTCTTTTGAAGATAAACATTATCAACTTGAGCTAACAAATGATATGTTAGATGAAATAACAGCAGATGCACCTCCATTATCATTTTTAAAAGTAGGTATATATGTTAAATCGGGTTCATCAGTTATTGTAAATGATATTCCTATAACATTAGACGGAATTAATTATACATTAAAAGTTCAAGACGCTGTATTATATCCATTTACTCCTGTTGATTATGAATTAATAGGAGATGATTCTATTAAAGTTTCTAGTTCATCTACTCCATTTTATTTTCAGTTAATATTTAAACCTACAAATTTACCTAAATATCGAGATTTTAGAATCGTTGATACATTTACTAATCCTATTGATAATGTAAAAATATCATTATATTCATCTCATCTTACATATATTATTATACAAAATGGGTTAGTTAGAGAAATTACAGTATCAAGTAAAAATCTCATGAATGTTACTAATTTAATTTATCAAACAGTAGATTATGATTATTATCTTAATAAAAATTTAGCAATAAAAAGTAATCATGTTAGTTTATTTTTTAAACCTATTTTTTATGATGGTGTAGGAGATTCATATATTGCTGCTAAAAAATTACAATTACATTTATTACCAGTCGAATATACATATGCATTATATTCATTAGATAAACATAAAGATATTATTTCTTTAGGTTCATTTCATAGAATGAATCCTAAAACAAATATGTTTCTTCTATTTAAAAATAGTATCCCATTTCCTGCTTTTACTGAACATACATTATATAAGATATGTGATTCAGGTTCAGGAGGTATGACTCCTTTGGGGAGTATGTTAGGATATGATGTATATGATTATATGATGTATAGTTATCCTTATCAACTATTATTATTGATATATGACCAAACATTTTTAACAACAAAATTAGATAATTTAGATTATGATACTATTTATGAATATGTATGGTTTGATATCAATAAGATAATATTTGAACAAGATTTTCATCCTATTGAATGGAAGACAATAGATTTTAGAAATACTCCTGCTTCTTTCATTACTGATTTTAAAAGAGAAGGATTAGTTCTTTATTCAATACAAAAATGGCCTAAACGAGATTATGACTCAGAAATTAAATTCGAATATGTTCATCTACCTACAAGAGCATCAATGCATTTTTATGATCCTCTTATTTTTGATAATGATTTTGAAATCGTGTTTTATCATAAAGCATATGAATCAAAAATTGATATCACAACACTATATGTACAAAGACCATATATTAGTTTTAGTGAAAATATTAAATTTACATATGATCTTTCATATTATCATATTGAGAATGTTATGCAATCATCTATTGAAATTAAAAATATTTCATTTAGAGGAGCTACTATAACTGATGATAATAAAAAATTCCAAGGAATATACTCTACAAATATTAAAATAGATAATAAATTATCACAAAGTGGAAGTTATTCATCAAACATATTATTTAATAATAAAATCATTAGGTTGTACACAGGTGAATATTACTCATATATTACAAATAATAATAAAATTAATTTAAAAAATAACCCAAGTTCAACAACAACATCGAGTATACTTATACAAAATTCAATAAAAGTAAAATCATATAAAGGTTGAAACAATGATATATCGAACAGCAAGATTGATGCACTCATTTAATGTGCTTTATCAAGCAGAAGAATATACAACAAGATTTGGTTTACTTGTTACTGCAATGCAAGATCCATTTGAAAAAACAATATTATCAGGAATGTCTATTAGAAGATCTCCTTTAAAAAATAATTCTATTAGAATTGATATGGGTGTTTTTGATTACGGAAAATATATTGTTCAAACAAATAAATGGATAGATATTGAATATCCTGTTATTCCTCCTGGTAATTTACAAACTATTAGTAAACCTGTAATGGTCTTTAAACCTGGAGTTTCATTTAGATTTCTACCTGATGAACAAACAAAAGATTATTCAATAGTAAGTAGTTTTCAATTTAAAATTGATGAAATTGGATCTGGTGAAAGAAATCTAGTATACGATTTAAAAAATAAAGAAACTGCTCTTAGTTTACAATCTGATACACCGTCTGTTGAGTTTTATTATGACCCTGATGAAAATATGATTACTATAAAAAGATTTAATACAGTTGATGTATCTGAAGCTAGTAAATATGTACTTACTGTTTCTAAAGTAAGTTCAGATACAAATGAATATGATATGGAAGATCCTCGATTCAAGCAATATAATGAAGTTGAGGTAAGATTAAAACCTGAAGTAAATTTTGTTAAAATTGATGTTGATACAGAAGGAAATGTAAAACTTGTTAAAGATACATATTATAATTATCAATATGTTTTAACACCTGGGGAATTTTTAAGAGTTTATTTTAGAAGAACTCTTAAGAATAATAATGAAGGATTAAGTATATGGCCTGAATATGGAACATATACATATAAATTTTATAAAAGTGAAGAAAAAGAACCTTCTAAAGAATCTACTTATATCATTGGAGATGAGATAACAAGGGCTTTTTATAAAACTGATATAGTTTTTAATTCAACAGTAGAAACAACAAGAATAGCATATGAACCTGGATTAATGCAAAAATATCACTGGATTGAATTATATACTCTTGATACATATAATATTAATAAACTTGAAGATGTTTTTGTTGAAGTAAGACAAATTTATGGAACTGATTTTGATGAATCATATTTTGGAATGTCTTTTACTCCAGATAGAGGTTTAAGTTGGTTCTATGTAAATAACATAAATGATGTTATAATTGCAAGATTTGTACCTTTTGATCCTGTTGTAATTACACCTATTGATCCAAAACTAGTACATAAAATATTCTTAACAGGAATTGAACAAGAAGAAGTTCCTTCATTAATAACTCAAGCAGAACCATATTCTGATTATTATAATGAAGAATATCAAGATCTAATTGATGAAGTATCAGAGGAAATAAATTCATTAGATAATTCTGGATTTATGTTTGAATATGTTGCACAACAAGTAGTAAGCAATTTATTACAACAAACTATTTCAGTAGCAGAAGTTGTGCCATATAAAGTTGCTGTTACATTTATGTATTTTCATGATTCTAATATAATTGAGTTTCAAATTAAAGATGTTGAGGATATAAGTGAACATGATTGTTTAATAGGATTGTTAGTAACAACAGATGGAAAATCATTTGAAGTAGAATATAGAGATCCAATTTATCAAAGAATGATACCATATGCTGAATGGTGTGATTCATTACCTCAAGAAATGATGTTAAATGCATCATATTTAACAAATGCTCTTTCTGCATTAACTGGAGGAACAAATCAAATTGAACAAGATGATAATGGTCTTCAGAGTATCGATACTGCAATAGGTAATATCAATACTACATACAATCTTACACAACTTGGAAAGGATTTTGTTGATAGTGCAGCATTAACATCAATTAAATTATATAGTAAAGCATTTCTTCAAGCACAGATGCTGTTATATGATTTTGATTACTTACTTTCAATTGATAATGATGTTCAAAATATTTTTAATAATTCATTTTCAACAAATGGATTTGTATATGAAAACATAGTATTCTTAGAAAAATATCAATATGCTGAGTATAAAATTAAATTATTTGACGATATATCAAGATTAATGGTTGTTCCGATTTATGATAGAAATACTGTTGATACAGATTACTTTATGTTATTAAATGGTGAGAGATTTGCTCCATTTTTAGAAATTGATGGTACTAATAGAGATTTTTCTGAAATAACTATTAGATTCATTGCTACTAAACAATCTATGACTTTGTTTGGTTTAGGTATTCTATATGATAGAAAAACATCAGGACCAATTCCTTTAAGAATTAATAATATGCATAATAAACAAAGACCTTATTTTGATTATACTGAATTATTATATAATGAAAATTTATCAAAACAAGATATTGAAAAAGAGGAATATTTAACAATCTATGTTTCATGGGATATGCATAGTGATGATCCTGCTGATGGGACTTATGTTGATATATATGTTTATGATAAATTTATTTATAGATCACATAATTTATCAGAAATTAGAACCGAATTAAAAATTCATACTTCATTATTAAGAATAGATGATCCAATGTATTATACTGATGTATATGTAAGGGTGCCTGTTGTATTTAAAGCAACAAATGTATATGGAGAAACATCAGTAGAAAGATCTATGTTGTTTTTAAGAGAACCTGCTAAATATGTTAAATTTAGAGATGTAAAATATTTATTGAATAATATAGTAGTTGATGATCAGGAAACAGAAGATACATCAGATGATATTAAATATTATAATTTTTCAATACTAGTATCAGTTGATACATATGATCGAGATGATGTTATTGTTAAAATATGGAATGATGCACATGATGAATCTAAAGGAATATACCAAACACATATCGGTAATGAAATATTAATCTCAAATCTTACACTAAGAGAAGATGAATTGCCAAGAATTGTAAAAGTTGAATTAGAGACTGAGGATAAATCTATTTATGATGAAAGATATTTAGAATTATCTGAATAAAAGAATCTAACAAATAACAAAAGGTTTTAAACCATGTACACAATAGATTCAATGTCATTTTTATTTCCTATAGTAGGAAATTATGGAACATTAACGATTGGAACTGAACCTGTAAAAATTACAGAAAAACCAAGAAAAATGTATCTTTTAAGAAATTTTTCACAAGATGCTAATATATTTATAGGTACAGATGAGAATGTTACACCTGAAACAGGAATGCCGATTTTACCAGGTGAAGTTCTATATCTAAATACTGCTTCAGATATATATGCTGTATCACAATATATATCTGAAGATCTAATAAATGAAAATACTCGTGTTGAGTTAAGATATATGATATTTCATTAATATATTTTATAAAGGATTTTTAATGATAGAAAATGATAAAAGAATATTAATGGTTGTTTCAGAATATATTGATGAAAATGGAGATCCTGGGATCTCCATTAAGTCACAACTAAATCCTGAACAATTAAAAGAAGTAATTAAAATGATTAACAGTGTTTTACAAATAGATGATAATATTTCTACTAATGAAGTTGATTTAGTAGTAAAAAATAAAAAATCAAATATCTATGGTGATGAAGATTTATTGAAAGTTGATCAAGTATTAACAGGATCTATAATAGATCCTATCAAAAAATAAGAACATTTCTAAAAGGATATTGTAATGTTTAATATTAAAGTATATGCAGGAACAGCTGTTGATGTTAATGACTTATTCAATAAGATAGTTAATGCAATTTCTACAATCTATGGTTATAATGCAGAAAATGAAACAGAAACATCTACTGGTTGGAAAGTAACGAAATTATCTACATCATTGTATGTTCTTGAAAGTAGAGGTGAATTTGGTGTTGATGATATGTGTTATACTATTGAAAACACAGGATCAACAATTAGAATTTCAGGATATATGAATTACAATCCTGATACTGGTGCACTTACTACATATGGTATTAACCAAACATTTGGTTGGAAAGAGATGAATTTACAAATACCTACTCAACAATTCTGGATTTATGGTAATAGTGATTTTCTACACATTATTACTAAAGGGTTCGGTGTTTCAGATAATACATATGGAGCAGTAACTCCTCATCTAGTATCTTTTGGTAAATTTATACCAACATACAATCCTGCTGTAACAAATCCAACAGTATCAACGATACCTCAAGGTGGAGATATAGTTATTCCTGTTGTTGATGCGTCTATATTTGAACCAGATAGATATATTATGATTTCAAGTGCTTATACATTTGAAAAAGTTCTTGTAACAGGGGTTGATGTTGCAGGTAATACAATTCGTGTAGCAAATATTGTTCAAACACATGCTGTTGTTCAAAACCATCCTATTATTATTGGTGAAATTGCTAAACCATATTATATCTATCAGAACTATCATCCGAGTGCAACTCAATATTGTAATATACTACCTCATATCGGCGGTAGTACAACTGTTGATCCTAATGCTGCCACTGCAAATCAAGGGGTAGGGGTTCCAGGAAAAATATTTACGCAAGTAGCTATACTTGCTGAAAATAGTGCTCTTGATAGACTTAATTACGATAGGTATATGTTTGAGTTATATATTTATCAAGATGTTGATCTTGATCAAGGTTTCTATGGAAAATTACCATTTATTTATAATGTAGGTTCAAATAATATTAACTCTGAAACAACAGTTATTAATGATAACGCATATTTGTATAGAGTATTTTCACTTTATAATCTTCCACAATCATATGCGTTTAGAGAAAGTTATAAATAAAACAAGCAATCGATTTAGTTCGATTGCTTGTTTATCTTTTTTGAACAACTTATAAAAAATATCAATAAGGATATTTAATGGCAAATCTAGTATATGTATTTGATGATTCATTTGAACACAAAGTAATGATAACAGCAAAAATATATCCTGTTACAAATATAATTATTTCATTACCAAATAAAAAAGAAAAATATAAATATTATGTAAGAGGAATTGATTATTTTATCATAGGAGAAAATAAATATAGTAGCGTTCAAATTCATGAATTTCCTGTAGAAATAATTGAAACAGAAAATGTAGGAAGATTAAAATATATTAATTTTTCTACAATAAGAGGTAATCAAGTATTAAAATCAGATTTATCAACAATTAGAATGTATGAAAGAAAAATCAATAGAATTGATAAACAAAATCATGTAGTTAAATTGAATGATTTAACCACTCACCAAACATATAAAGCAACAAAATATGAAATTGTAGAAAGAGTAGAACAAGGAATCAAAGGTACATTAAATGTATGTAATCTACCAAATGATTCAGGGAAATACTATGCGTATTATAAAGACCCTAATGGTGATATAATAACATATACAATAGTTTCTGATTATACATATTTATTGAAAAAACTAGAAGCAGGTGAGTGGGTTGTTCATAAACAATTGGATTCACAAACAGTAATTAATGGTATTGAAACAACAGCAATTCAGTATGTAAGAAATGCTAATGTTATAACAGGATTTAATCCAAAAACAAAACAAATTGAATATCAATACTATGATCAAATTATTCCTGTTGTAAACGCAACTATTGTTTTTTATACACAAGAAGATGGTTGTTTAGCAATTAGTGGTAATATTCTTTATACATATTACTCTCAGTTATTAGCAGTTAATAACTGGGATATCTATTATGCACCAAATAATTCAGTAAAAACAGGATTTATTTATGGTAAAGTAGACCTATCAAAAAAAGGATATACATATTGGCCTTATTTAGAAGAGTTATTTTATGAACTAAAAGAAAATTATGATTTAATTGCAATTCCTACCAAAACAAATAAATATGTATCGAAAAATGTGATTAATTACAGATATACTTTTGACTATAGAACAAGGAATATTGAATTTAAAGATATTACTCCAAAATATTATGAAATTGATGAACCTATGAGTACAATTACATCACAAGTGGTGGATGTAATGTGTGTAATACCTTTAACAATGCCAAAAGATGTTGATTTTGAATTTGATGATGTAACGAGAATTTGGATTGATACATATGTAAGACCTGATGGTTTAGCAAAACAAGGAATATTTGAACATCTAAATACTGATAGATTTAATATTGATAGAATTGATGAGATTCATAAAGATGAAGATAATTCAATTAATATAAATCTAAGAGATGATGAACAACATATTTTTTGGTTAAAACAACCAACAAAAGTCCATACAAATAAAATATCATTAGGTTATCGAATAAATAGAACTCCTAAATTAGTTAGATTACAAGATATAGGTTACATTATTAATGAAGTTAAAATTCATTCAAATAAAGCTATTTTAACATATCGAGTAACACCTACACCATTTCCAACAAACAAAGTTCCTATTGATTATAGAATATCACAATTATTAATTCAATCAAGTATTATATCATATGAATATCTTGAAATTAGAAATGAATTAATAGGACAAATTATCGCCCCTACTATTATACAGATAGCAGAAGAACATGGCTTAACTGTTATTCCTTTTAAAAGAGAAAAAGGTGATCCTATTTTCTCTTGTGATGATTTTTATCAATTCTTTAAACTTGCTGCAAAATCATACTATGAATATTTTCATTTTAATTTAGGAGTACAAAACAAACCAATCGATATTTCTGTATTTGCAGTATATTATAACCCTACATTTTGTGATGATATAAGAAATATAGCAAAAAGGGGATTAACTCCTGTAAATATAAAACAAGGAAAATACTATAATATATTTCAATTGAATTCTAAATCAACTTATTGGTGGTATACTGATGAAACAAAAGATTGGAAGTATAATATTGCTGAAAATTATGTATCAACAAAACCGTTAGTAGATGAACTAGTTTCAATTGATGATAGTGATTTGTTATTAACATTTAAAGGATATGAAGATCTTGATATTTATAAATCCTTCCCTCATAAGGATGTAGTTGATCAAGAAATGAATAACCCTATTAATTTACCTTATGCAAAAAACTTAGCAACAAGTGGTATTAAGAGTATATCATGGGAAAATACTTATGATCCTCGAAACAATATAAATTTACTACAGTATGTTAGTAATCCTAATTATTACTATGTTTATGATTTTCAAAAAAATCTTAATTTGGAACTAAGAAATCCTAATAGTTATTTTTTGAATTCATATTTATTTTATACAGATTTATTAGATTCATCAAAATATGAGCAATATAATAAATTACATATTAATATAACATTTAAATATTCAGTTGAATATGTAGGTTATCATCTTAATAAAGTATATATTCACTTTTATAAAATGGCTCGTTGTGATTTATTATATGAGGAAGGAAGATGGGATGTCATTATATCTGATGTTGATGTTAAATTTATTGTTGGTCATCTTTATGTAAGTGAATTTAGATATTATGATAGAACTTTGAAAAAAGTAGGATATATTGAATGGGCTAGAGATCCTAATACTGTTCATTATGAATCATTCAACAGTGTTGCTGAAGGACCAAGAAATGTTACTCTATATCAATATGGGTATTATAGTTTAACTCAAGAAATTCAAGCATATTATTTTACACGAAAAGGAAGGAAAGTAGCAAATCTTCGTAGAACAGTTAACGATAAATTTGTGAAATCAGGTGTTTATTATAAAGGTAGTAAGCCTAATACAATTACAGATAAATATGATCCTAACAATGTAGGTTATTGGGAACCACCTGTTGCTGTTAAATTTGGTATTGGATCAAGAAGATATAGATGTTATTATAGGTATTGGTATTTAGGACCTTGTGATTGTACAGATGCTAATATAAAAATTGAGCAAGGTCCACCATCAGTAACTACTGTAAATTTAGATGTTCCAGTTCCTGCAGAAAAAAGTATTGATCAACTTTATGTTGAAAAACTCCCTAAAACAATAGGTGATCTTGCAAATGATGATGATGTTAGAGATATATTTAATGATTTAATAGATACTGGATTATGTTCGATAAAAATAAATGGGTATTCAAATTTGGATGATTTTTATAACGCATTTAAAGATAAAAGAATCAGCTCATATAATTACAATATTTGTAAGTCAAATATTGTTGAAACACTCAGTGAGTTTAAATCTCATCTATATGATATTATAAATCAATGGTTCTATTTTAACAGAGGATATGTTCTATTTATGGAAAAAGTCGATACCAAAAATATTGTTGATTATATAGAAACAATATGGAAAACATCAGAAAAATATTCTGATGAATTAAAAGAATTTAATCAAAAATCATTAGTAATTTAAAAGATAATCATAAAAAAATTGCAGATTCTATTAAGAAACATTTTGATCAAACATTTAGCCCTAGTGATAATGTATTCTATTCATTAAATGCATTTGTTATTCCTAATAATTTAATGTTACTAACAGATATGTTAACAACAAAACAGAAATATCCTAAAATGGATTCTCCATCAGATTATATAAATGCAAATGATTTAACTTTTGAGGAAGCAAGTTCAAAATTTAGAGATTATATTCTAAATTATATGGATATAAATACTATTAGTGATCCTTTACAGAAAACACATGATTTATTTTTTAACAGGTATATTATTGATAAAGAAAATCCTGTGGTTATTATTAAAACAACAAAAATAAATATCCCTGTTACTACGGAAGTATATACATTGAATATGAAAATTGATTCTGATGATACAACTGTAGAATTTCCTTATAAAGAATGTGATGATATTGCTTTTGTAGATAATGAAGGGACTAAATATTATCTTGATATTTATGATGAAAATATTCCTCTTGTTTCTGAAGATAATAATAAAATTTACCCGATTGATAATTCATATATTGATGAAATAAAAGAATACTTGGTAAATAATTCACCTAGTACTGCTATTAATGATGTTCAAACTATTCGTTTTTCAACTATTTTGTCAAAAGAACTACTTAATAAACTATATGATTGGTATGGTCTTAATCTAAAATATATTGGTCGATATAATCAATTATCAAGTACTTCTATGTATTATGATCCTATAATAAAAAGATTTAGTAATAGATCTGATTATTTTACTCAGTATCTATCTTATGCATCATTAAGTAAATATAATGATGATTATACAGTATATTATCATCTAAATTATTTAAGTCGAACAGCGGATAACGAATTTGATCCTACTATTGATGATACTGGTTATAAAAAATACTTGTTTGAACATTTACAGTATTCTGATGATATTATATTTAAAGATTCTTGTTATTTATATTCAACAAACATAGCTTATGCGATTCCTTTATTTTATAAGAATAATGTGAATATTATGAATATAATCGTACCTGATGGATTTAACTTAATAATATCTCAAGATTTTGATCACAATAAATCATTTGATAGAATGTATCAGTTTGTTACAGATATGAATACTGCATATAGTAACTATGGTTTTGATTCTGAATATTTTAGAAAATTATCAAACTATAAATTTGAGACATATCCGAAACATGACCCATTATCATCAAAACCATTAAATCCAATAATGACTTTTGAATCAGGAGTTTCTACTGTAAATATTGAAGGATTAGATTCATATTTTACAAGGTGTGTTTATACTCCTAATAATGAAGCATTATCTAAAATTAGTGAAGAACTATATTTAGATCCGGCATTTTTTCCTAAATTTTATGCTACAAATATCTATAATGGAAAAAAATGTCTTGAGATTCCTTATGATAAAATATATTCTGTATATGGTCCTGTTAGGATGAAAATTTCTTCTAAGAATCCTTATTTAGATATTAATAAATTTATAGATGGGGATTATGGGACATTTGCTGAGGAAGATAATGGACAGATAAAAATTCTATATGGATCTCGTGATAAATATTATCGCGAGAAATATAAAAATAGTGATACTCATCACTATATATTTAATGGATATTTAAAATTCCCTCTATATGAATTAGATTATTCAACAAATCCATATACTGTAACAAAAGTTGATAGTGTATTAATTCCAAATAAAAAATATATTAAATTTAATACTATTACTCAAATAGATATAAAATATTATGATGAAACAATTAATACTGATAATGTTATCGTATATAACTCATTAGATGAAATTAAAGAAAGATATCCTAACTTCTTAAGAAAAACTGTAGAAGTTAATTTTGTAAGAGTTCTTGTATTTTATTCTGCAAAAATGGCAAGTGAATCTGAATCATTTAATTATTCAGTTTTAAAATCACCATGTTATAAAACAGCTGATAATACAAATTCTGATTCATATAATATTGAGGATTATTTAGATATTAGATATGATGATGAAGGATATCCTGAATATAAAATTAAAAGTATAGGAATTCCTAATGAATTTTTCGCATATACATATTATGATGATTCAAAATGGAGATTTGGAAACATTCATACTATAAAAGCAACTATGTTTAGGGATCTACCTTTAAAATTTCCTCTATGTAGATTACTTGTTGAATACGCAGTTGCATATTATCTTGGTGTATATCAATTTCCATATGAATTAAATAAATTTACAACATTTTTACACGATGCTCATAAGTTTAAAGTACAATTTACTGAAGATAAAAATGACAATATTGAATTAATTCAGTTTTTAAAATCAGCATATAAGCATATTGATTTATTCAAATATTATGACTTTTCACGAGATTTTGTAACTTATTTAGAATCTAAATTTAATACAAATGATCCATATTGGATCTTATTACATGTAATTAGAATATTTCAATATTATGATGAAAACTGTGATAAGATTGTGTGTGGATATATTGAACAGATGGGAAAAGATATTCTAATTGAATATCAAGATAATTATAATACAACATTATCAAACTCATCAACACATATGCTTACTGATAAAGTTTTATCTGGAAAAGTTATTAATATTAATGAATTAAATAGAATATATAAATCACAAAATTATGATGTATTATTTCATAAACCACAATCACTATTTGCAGCATATCCAATATATGGTCAAATCTATATGTATTCTCCAGGGTTAAATACAATAGTATTAAGCAAATATGATTACTTTGATATTGAACATAGTGATTGGTACATTTTAGTTGAAAGAATCTTTGGTGTTGGTGAATTATCAATTTCTGTAGAAACAGAATATCCTTGTAGTATATGGAATCTTGGATGGTATAGATATAGACCATCTGAACATGCAACTCTTGTATCGTTTTTAGATATTCCAACAAAAGAGGTATATGTATATGAGGTATATTCTGAATTTAAACAAGTAAAATTACATTTCTTACCTTGGGGTTATAAAATTATTGAGTTACCTATTCCTGTTTGGTTATTTAAACTTCCTTTAAAAAATGAAAATTTAATTAGAGAAATTCATGCAAGAACAACTCCTGCGAGAGCAGTAAGACATACAAGATTTTCTCTACCAGAATATACTAAATATTCAACAGCAGGTAAACAATTTACTTTCATTGAAAATAAACTAACAAGAGGTATTTTAATTAGAGCAGGTGAATTAAATTTTGATCCAAATGGTAAACTATATGATGAAGATGAGAAAAAGATAAAAAGACTTGCTTATGAAGGTTGGGATTTTTATGTATCAACAGAATATGAATATCCTGTATTTAATATGTTACAAGATCTTGTAGGTCCAAGAGTATCAATCTATCCATTTTTTGAGCGATTTGATCTTGTAAATGCAAGAAAAATATCATGGGATATATGTCGTGAACAATTAAGACAACTATACCGATATGCTAATTTTGCTATATTTGAAATAGATTTAACAGGTAATTCATATCCAACAGGTCTTAAAGGATTATATCGTTATCTTAAAGATTTTGATTCATTCATCAAAAATATATTTATGGATTCAATTCAAATTGGAATACTAACTAGTTATGAAGTTGATAAAGAATGGGTTCATAATCTAATGAATACAACAACTTCATATTCTGAAATAATACTGCAAGTACAACATAAAAATGAATATGAAGAAGTAATTAATAAGTGGTCTAATGATCCTCTTTATAGAATGAAAAAAATTAGTTTATCATTCAAAATTTACTATG
>Ga0256837_1000876_pt1 | contig 22801 bp, 18 predicted proteins | sample 4562384metaG_FD_185976 | JGI IMG/M metagenome (GOLD analysis project Ga0256837, IMG submission 185976) | Hydrothermal vent microbial communities from Guaymas Basin, Mexico - 4561-384 | ecosystem: Environmental > Aquatic > Marine > Hydrothermal vents | place: Mexico: Guaymas Basin | collected...
TTTATAATATTCCTTTTTCTCGTTGGAGTAATAAAACTTCTTATGAAAAAATATTTACAGAAGCATTAGAAGAGATAAATAATATAGATAAAGATGATTTTAAATATGCTTTTGATTATATTTTAATAGATGAAAGACAAGATTTTCCAGATGTATTTTTTGAATTATGTGAAAAAATCACAAAAAACAAAGTTTATATCGCAGGAGATATTTTTCAAGATATTTTTGACCATGATATTGAACAAAGAGTTACTAATGTTGATATTATTTTAAATAAATGTTATAGAACAGACCCCAAAATTTTAATGTTTGCTCACTCTATTGGTATGGGTCTATTTGAAAAAAAGAAATTAAATTGGCTTAAAGATAAAGAGTGGAAAGCTAGTGGATATAAAATAAAAAGAAGTGGTAAAGATATTACTTTATCAAGAGAAGCTATTAGAAGATTTGAAGATTTGGATATAGAGAATATTCAAAGTATGAATATTAAGAAGTATGAAAATATAAAGCAAGTTATTAAGATTATCAATAATATTAAAAATGAAAATCCTACAGTAAAGCCTGATGATATTGCAATTATAGTTTTAGATGATAATAAAACTATTTATGATTTTATGTATGAATTAAAATATGAAATTATGAATAAATTAGAGTGGGAAGTTAATAGTGCTTATGAAAGTAAAAAAAAGATAAAAAATCAATTATTTATAAGCAATAAAAATCATGTAAAAGGATTAGAATTTCCATTTGTAATTTGCATAACAAATAAAATTCAAGATAATTATAAATATAGAAATACTTTATATACTATGCTAACTCGTTCTTTTATTCAATCATTTTTATTGGTAAAAGATGATACTAATTTAAAAGTTCAAAAAGATGGATTAGAGATTATAAATAATAAAAAATATATCAAAACAATAGAACCTACAGAAGAAGAAAAAGAAAAGATAAAAAATACTATTAGTTTACTTCAAGAAGAAAAAAATATATCTTTTAAGGAGTTCTTATTAAAAATATTTGATGAGTGTCAGGTAAATAGAGAGAAACAAAAAAATTTACAAAATATGATAAATAGTAATGATTTACTAAAAGATAGTTTTGATAGAGAACAAATTAAAGATTTTATATATAGAAATGAAGAATATTGTTAGATGAAAGTTTATGAATTTAAAATAAGTAAAATATTTTTAAATATTTTTTTTAGACCTATTAGAAACAAAGCAGAAATTATAGAACTTTTAATGGAAGCTATAAATTATATGATTTTAAATCGTTCTGTTTCAGAAGAGGATACTTATGGTAAAATAATTTTAAAAATTGATAAAATGAGTAGACTATTTTTTTTTACAAAAGATAAATATTTCTCAATTATATTTCCTTTTTTTGCTACACGAGAAGATAATAAATACTCTTTTTCTTTTAGAAATAAAATTATAATTGATAATAATTTAACAAGAAAAGTTATTTCTATTATTAAATGTGATGAATTTAAAGCTAATTGTAGCTTAGACTTTGTTGCACCTATTTGTGATTATGAAGAAGAATGTGATGAAAACTTTTGGATATTTTTAAGAGAATTACTTTTGATGGAAGATGGATATATCCGTTACGATTATGATAAAAAGCATGAGAATGGAGATTTACATCCACTAAATCACTATGATTTGTTTTATTCAAGTAATGCAACTTTTAAAATAGGATTAAATAATAAGTTAAGTGAAGATGAATTTATTGATTTATTAGATATAAATACTAATTGTAAATATTTATATAGAAAATTTGAAGAAGCAAAGTAGATGACTCTTTCTCTATCTTCTCCTATTTTTCTATTATTTCTACTCTTAATACCATGTTTTATATGGTGTCAAGTTCATAGTAAAATCTTTTATTTTTATAAACTTAACTGGATAAAGGGCAATAATGATTTTCTAAGAGTAGAGTTATGGTTCAAGATTATTATTTTTTCTCTTCTTGTTGTCTCTTTATCTAAGCCATTTATTTATAGTAGTCAGGATAGTTATCATAAGCGAGGAAGAGATTTAGTTTTGGCAATAGATGCTAGTGGTTCTATGGCAGAGAGTGGATTTGATAAACTGGATAGATTTAAGAATAAATTTGATATTACTCTTGAATTAACAGATGAATTTATTAAAAATAGACTTGATGATAATATGGGTGCTGTTATCTTTGGAACTTTTGCCTATAGTGCATCCCCTTTAACTTATGATTTAGATTCTTTATCATTTCTACTATCTATGAGCAATATTGGTGTTGCAGGTGAAAGTACTGCTATTGGTGATGGTATAATAGAAGCCATTAGAGTTTTATCTTATGGTGAAGCAGAGAATAAAGCTATTGTATTACTAACAGATGGTTATCATAATTCAGGGAAATATTCACCTAAAGATGCAATAAAAGAGGCTATATTAAAAGGTATTAAAATATATACAATAGGTATAGGTAAAAATGGAAGTTATGATAAATCTTTGTTATTAAAAATTGCAAAAAATAGTGGAGCAAAGAGTTATTCAGCTATAAATAAAAAAGAGTTAGAAGATATTTTTAATGATATAGATTCACTTGAACCAAGTCCAATAAGAGGAGAGAATTTTTTGAATGCTACACAACTTTTTATATATCCACTTGTATTAGCATTTTTTCTTCTTTTGCTATTAATTCTTTATGATAGAAGAGAAATTAAATGATTTTTTTAAATTCTTATATTTTATGGTTGCTAATTCCTATGATTATTTTTCTAATTTATCGCCATAAAAATATAGTAGAAACTACTCATATTATTATATTGATTTTGTTGACAATATCTTTATCTCGTCCAATATTTAATAAAGAGGTTAAGTCTCAAGAGATAGAAGCAAAAGATATTATAATAGCTTTAGATTTATCATTTTCTATGAATGCTACAGATATTTTTCCAAATAGATATGACTATTCAAAAGAGGTTATAAAATATATTCTAAAAAATAGTATGAGTGATAATATTATGTTAATAGGCTTCACAACTAATCCTCTACTTCTATCTCCTCCAACAACTGACCATCAACTTATAGTGAGAGCATTAAATAGTATTAATAGAGATTATATATTAACCAGAGGAACATCGTTAAATAGACTTTTTAATAAGATTTCAGATATATCTATTATAAATAAAAATTTAATTTTAATAACTGATGGAGGAGAAGAGAATAATTTGGAGTCTCTTCGTGAAATAATTACTAATAATAAAATTAATCTGACTACTTTAGGAGTAGGAACTAAAGTTGGAACTACTTTAAAAAAGGCAGATGGTTCACTACTTAAGGACTATCAAGGAAATTTGGTTATATCAAGAGTAAATCCTATATTAAAAGAGTTATCAAATAGTTACTTAAATTCATTATCAACTCCTGAAAATATAGCTAACAAAATATTAAATATTATTAATAAAAACTATAAGGTTCAAAAAATATTAAAACGACAGAGTAATCTTATTGAGTTATATCAAATTACTCTATTTTTAGCAACTATATTATTTCTGATAATTCATACAAGAGCAATTAAATATTTTATAATTTTATTAAGTCTATTTTCTACACAATTAAACGCATCCATTTTAGATAATATATATATATCTTTGGCTTATAAATCTTATGGTAATAAAGATTTTAACTCATCTATTAAATATCTACAGAGAATAGATAATATATCTTTAGAATCTCAATTGGCTTTGGCAAATAGTTATTATAAAAATGTTAGATTTAAACAAGCATTAGATATATATAAGTCTATTAAAACAAGAGATAAAAATATTAAACAACAAATATATTACAATATGGCAAATTGTTATACTCAACTAAAAAAATATAATCTAGCAAAAAATCTTTATATTAAATCTTTGTGGTTAGGAGAAGATAATGATAGTTTGTATAACTTATCATTAGTAATAATGCGTCAAACAGAGATAGATGCTTTATCTAAACTTCTTAAACCTTCATCTAAAAAATCTACATCATCTGATGGAGAGAGTTCTGATGATGAAAGTTCTAATAATAAGAATAGTTCTAGTGGTTCTGGTAGTGGTTCTAAAAAGAGTAAAAATAATAAAGAAGATGAAAAAAAGATATTAACAGAGAGTAAAGAATCAGAAAAACAACCTATTAGCTCAAAAGTTTATGACCTCATCAATAAAGGATATATAAATGAAAAACAACCTTGGTAATTTAATAGTTAAATATTTAATATTTTTTATTATTTTAAGTGTAACTATCTATGGAGATGGATTTACTGCCAATTTTAAATTATCAAATAATAATCCTTATATTAAAGAACCTATTACTTTAACACTAGATATAAACCAAACAGATAATAGTTCAGTTATGTTATTTAAATTTGATATTAAAAAGAGTAAAAATTATATCTTTAATCGTATCGATATTAAAACTAAAGATGATTATCATAATGTTAAAATTACTTATATATATAAAATATATCCTCTTAAATCTGGTAATATAAATATAAACTTTGATTTACTTCAGATGGTAACAACTGATGAAAAGATAGCATATAGTTTTTCTGGGGATAGAGATAATATTAGAGGATTAAATAAAATAGATATTCCAATATCACTTAATCCTGTAACTATTAAAGTTAAAGCTCTTCCTAAAAATACTCAAATTGTGGGTGACTTTAGATTAGATTATAAGATAAAAAAAGATAGTGTAAAAGCTTATGAACCTATACCAATTGATATAACTATTAAAGGTAAAGGGTATCTGCCACTAGATTTAGACTTAATACCAGAATCTGCTGAATATTCTATATTTCAAGAGGTATTATCTACACAATATTTGGTAAATTATTCTTTGGCTATTAGCTCTAAAAGCAGTTTTGAATTAGATGATATTGTAATTAATGGATTTAATCCTAAATTAGAAAAATCTTATAAATTAATTGTTCCAAAACATCAGTTTTCTGTAGTTACTCCAAATATATCTAAAATAGTTAATAGTATAGATAGTCCAAAAGTATTAGATACTGAAGATACTTATTGGAGTGGAATTATATCATTTATAAAATATCTATTTGTATTTTCAATAGGATTCTTAACTGCTAAATTGATAGAATTGTACCGTGTGGATAGAATAGATGAGAATAGTTTTTTAACTGAGATAAAGAATACTAAAAACGAGAAAGAGTTATTGAAATTACTTCTAGCTACAAATGATATAAAATACAAAGAGGATATATATCTGTTGGATAATTTGCTTTATGGAGATAAAAAAGGTTCATTTAGTAATATGAAAAAGAGTTTGATTTTAAAGGAGAGAAAATGAATGCTAAAATAGAAGAGTTAAAGCAAGAATTAAAAAAGGCTATTATTGGTCAGGATGAAATGATAGAGTGTTTGCTTATTGGTCTGTTAACAGATGGACATATATTAGTAGAAGGTGTACCTGGTTTGGCTAAAACTAAAACTATAAATGCACTCTCCTCATCTTTAGATTTAGATTTTAGAAGAGTGCAATTTACACCAGATTTACTTCCTAGTGATATAATTGGTGCAGAGATATATGACCATCAAAATAATATCTTCAAAATAAAAAAAGGTCCATTATTTACAAATTTACTTTTAGCAGATGAGATAAATAGAGCTCCATCGAAAGTTCAATCGGCACTATTGGAAGCTATGCAAGAGAGACAAATTACAATAGGTGATGAAAGTTTTAAGTTAGATACACCATTTTTAGTAATGGCGACTCAAAATCCAATAGAGCAAGAGGGTGTTTATCGTCTTCCTGAAGCACAACTTGATAGATTTATGATGAAATTAGTTGTTGGGCATAATAGATTTGATGATGAGTTAGAGATAATGCGTAAAGCTTCAAGAAATAGCTTTGAAAAAGTAAAAAATATAATGAGTTTAGATAATCTAAATAGCTTAAAAGGTGAATTAGAAAATGTCCATATTGATTTAGAACTAGAAAAGTATATCATAACTTTAATCTCTGCTACACGAACACCAGAAAAATTTGGCTTAGATTCACTAAAAAATATTATAGCATTCGGAGCATCTCCACGAGCATCTATTGATTTACATAAAGCTTGTAGAGCAAAAGCATTTATTAGAGGCAATAGTTTTGTAACTCCTTCTGATATTGGATTAGTTATTCATAATATACTTCGTCATAGAGTAGTTCTTAGTTATGAAGCTCAAGCAAAAGGTATTACAAGCGATGAGGTCATATCAGATATTTTAAAAACTATACCTATCCCATAAAAGCTAAAAAATGAAACTAGATAAATTTGAAGAGTTTAAACTAATAGAGATAAAAGCTAAAGAGCAATCATATAATTTATTATCAGGGAATCATCTTTCTAAAATATATGGAGAGGGATATGATTTTGGAGAGCTTAGAGAGTATCAAATTGGTGATGATATTCGTAAAATAAATTGGACAATAAGTGCTAAAATGCAAAGACCATTTATCAAAGAGCTTCATGCAAATAGAGAGTTATCAGTAGTAGTAACAGCATTAATTTCACCTAGTTTATATTTTGGATTAAAAGATACTAAAATGGTAAGAGAGAAGCAAGATTTAATTACAGAAATATCACTACTTTTAGGGTATAGTACAATTTATAATCAAGATTTATTTACAGGAATATACTATTTTAATAATAAATCATATCTGACACCACCAACAAAACAAATATATAATATAGAAGAATTTGCAAAAAAAATATATAACTTGAATATTTTAAATTCAACTTTAAACTATGATATCTCAACAGATTTATTTAGTAAAATAATAAATCGTTCTCTAATTTTTATAATAGGTGATTTTTTAGAAGATATAGATCTCTCAATTTTATCTAAAAGACACGAAGTAGTAGTTATTATAGTTAGGCATAAATATGAAGTAAATCCAAAAGCTTTGGGTGAAATAATATTAAAAAATCCATCAACTGAAGAAGAAGAAAGCAGATTCTTTGGAAAAGGTATAATACAAAAATATATAAAAGAAGTAAAAAAATCAGATGATAAATTATATAATCACCTGAATCAATTTAGTATAAAATATATAAATATAAATACAAATGATAACATTTTAGATAAATTGGTTAATTGTTTATAATAAATATTTAAAAATTATATTCTGTTTCAAATTTCTTATCATTGAAAACAATATCAAAATTATGGGGTTTTTCTAAAGCTCTGATAGACTCTTTTGAGTGATATAGAGATTGGTTTGATTTTATATATAATATATCATCTTTATAAACAAATTCTATTTCTGCATTATTAGAGTTGTCATGAAGTAATACAGTTAAAGTATATATAAAGCTAAGGTATTTTACTTTCTCTTTTTTAGGAAGTATTGATCTAAATTTTGAAAATAAATCTTTATTTAATAGTGAATTGCTATCCATTCGTAATAATAATGATATTAGTATCATCTCTTTGTGTGTAAAATCAAAATTTAACTCTTGCATAGATATATAAAAAGCATGTTTATGTGCATCATATAGAGTGAGAGTTTTTCCAATATTTGATAATTCTAAAGCTATATATAACTCTTTTTGATACTCTTTATCTAAGTTAGACTCGTTATAAAATATATTATAAAGTTTTGAAGCTATCTTTATACGATGAGATGATTTAGAACTGTTTGTAGTAATAACATCGAATCTATCTAATATATTTGTCAGGCTTGGATTAACTGTGTCAGGGAATTTATAATCATATTTTTTTAGCATATTTTTCAAAAATAGACCTTCTCTTACTCCAACCCCACCAGTAATTACCTCTTTCGCTTCTATAGCTTTAATAATCTCTATAAAAATGAGAGTTCCCTCTCTGATAGTATCATATCTGCCTTTTTTTATATATAAGGATTGGAGACTTTTATTATCTGAAGATGTTATAATTTCATTAAAATATGATAATTCATCTTCAATTTTATAATTAAAAGCATGAAGTTTATTCAAAGGATATTGATTTCTTTTCATAATCCCTTTACCTAATGTTCTTGCTGTTCCACCGATACCAACAGCTATCTTTTCTTTGAAATTAGATGGTAATTTATTAAGCTCTTTTGCTATATATTCTCTTGCTTTGATAGTGGCATTTTTTTTTGAAAGATTTTTATTATCAAAAAAAAGTTCTTTTATACGAACTGTTCCAATATTTAGTGAATAAGTTTGGATAATATTTTTATTATTAATAAGTGATATATCAGAAGAACCACCACCAATATCAATAGTAATTGCATCTAAAATGGGAAGTAGATTAATTATAGCGATAGCACCAAGTTTTGCCTCTTCATTTCCATTAATAATATTAATAGAAATTCCAAGTTTTTTTTCTATCCATTTTACAAATTTTTTTCCATTAGGTGCATCTCTAAGTGCAGAAGTTGCAATAGATAAAGTCTCTTTCGCATTATATTTATTGATTGTCTGAACAAAAGATTCTAATGCAAGATAAGCTCTCTCTATACCTATAGGTTGCAAATATCCATTATTAGAATAAGCTCCCTCTCCTATACGCACTCTACTTTTCTGCTCACAAATAATATGAAATCCAAATTTACTACTTTTTTCAAATATAACTAATCTAGCCGAATTAGAACCAATATCAATAATTGCTGTTCTATTTATCATTTATTAATCCTTAATATATCTTTAATTCATTATATAAACTATCTCTTTCTATAGGATTAAAACCACTATTTTTAATTAATCCTACAAATTCTTGAATATTCATACCATTTGCACTTTTAGCTCCTGCTGATGATTGTATTGATTCTTTTTCTATTGTTCCATCAAGATCATCTGCTCCAAACTCTTGTGCTATTAATGCTAGTCCTATTGATGCAGTGACCCAATATGCTTTTATGTGAGGAATATTATCTAGTAAAATTCTACTAATTGCATAAGTTTTTAATATTTCTTGTCCTGATGGATACTCTTTTACCTTTAAATAGTTATTCTCTTTTTGATATACTAGTGGGATAAAGGCATTAAATCCACCAGTTTCATCTTGAAGTTCTCTTAAACGCAATATGTGGTCAATTCGATGTTTTCTCTCTTCTATGTGTCCAAATAGCATTGTAACATTACTCATTTTCCCTTTTTTATGCCATTTTCTATGAATATCTAACCATTGAGACGATGTAACTTTTCCTTTACATATAAATGCTCTTACCTCTTCATCAAAAATTTCAGCTCCACCACCTGGCATTGAGTCAACACCACTTTTTATCATTAAATCTAATACCTCATCATAACTCATATTATACTCTTCAGCTAAAAAGTTTATTTCAGCAGCTGTTAATGCTTTAATATGTAAAGTTGGAAACTCTTGTTTTATTTTTGAGAATGCACCCATATACCAATCTAGTCCAACATCTGGATTATGAGCTGATACTATATGTACCTCTTTAGCCCCATTCGATACAGAATTTCTAGCAATATTTAAAATCTCTTCATGACTCATTGCATATTGATTTGGATTTTTTCTTGTTGCTGAATATGCACAAAATTTACAAATATCTTTACAAATATTAGTTGGATTTATATGTCTATTTATATTAAAATAACTTTTTTTCCCATATTTTTCTTTTCTAATATTATCTGCTAAATCTCCTAAAGTATATAAGTCAAGTTCATAAAGTGCCTCGCCCTCTGCTTGATTTAATCTCTCTCTATTTTTTACTTTATTTATAAGTTCTTCTTGTTTCATATTTATATTTCCTATTTTCTGTAAATTTCTGGTAAAAATACTTTCCATCTTTTATGTTGCCAAAACCACTCTTTTGGATTTTTCTCTATCACCATCTGCATTACATCAGCTTGTGCTTGTGTCATTTTAAGAATATCATCTTCTTGGTTAGTAGTTTTTATATAAGGTATTGGATTGTAAATTGTAGCGTGATAATCTATATAATCATTAGTTGAGATAAATACAGGAATTAAATCTACTTGATAACGGCGAGAGAGTGTGGATGCTAAGGTGGTATGAGTTGCTTTGTTTCCAAAAAAATTAATCTCTATACCTTGAGCTATTGGTAAACTCTGATCAATTAATATTCCAACAGCTTTTTTATTTTTTAATGCTTTTATACACCCTTTCATCGCACCTTTTTTATAAACCATCTCCACATTAAATCGTTCACGGTTATTTTTTAGAACACCGTCCATTAAATCACTATCTAATTTCCGTCCAACACCAACTAGAGTTAAATCAAATTTTATTGCTAATGCTTGAGATATAAGTTCCCAATTTCCTAAATGTCCTGTAACAAAAATTATCTCTTTTTCTGATTCTATAGCTTTTTGAATAATATCTGAACCTTCAAAAGATATATTCTTAATTACAGATTCTCTACTTATTCTATCTCTACGAATAATGCCAAAAACAGTATCTAAGAGATTCATATAAGCACTTTTACCTATAATATTTTTTTCTTTTTGTGATAGAGTATTTTTAAATGCTAAATCAAGATTTCTATTAATAATGAGATTATGTTTTTTACCTATAATATAAGCTAAAGAGCTGATTCCTTTCATTAAACCAATAATAACTTTATCTGGTAGAATACGAAGAGCAAACCCAAAAAATTTATATAATCCTAAATATATATAATCAATCATTTAGGAGTCTATTAGCCATCTTGATTATATCTTCATGGTTTATATCTCTAATGCTAAAATCATTTTTATCAAGATTATAATGGTCTATGACAGATTTTGATTTAACAACTTTATTTATATTTGTTTGATAAACTCGTTCAACTGGTGTTGGACCGAAAATAGTAATTGATGGAATATTAAGTCCCCATGCAATATGTGTAGGACCTGTATCATTCCCAATTAATAAATCAACTCTTGATATAAGTAATTTCAAATCATTATAACTTAATCTGGGAATAGCAGTTGCATAAACAGATGAATATGCTATCCATTCTGCAATCTCTCTCTCCTCTTCAGTTCCCCATAAAACAAGTACATTTCCTTGTAGAGCATCTGCAATTTTAGCAAATTTCTCTTTTGGATAGTTCCGACTTTCCCAAGTTGAACTTACGATAAATACTATATTTTTTTTATCTTGTTTTAAATAGATATTAATATAATCATCTGGAATATAATATAAAATGGGTTCTTTATTTATAATATCTCTTTTACTGATTTCAAATCCAAAAGGTTTACTTAGAACTTTCATATTACGGTCTATTGTATTGGAATGATATGGAATATCTACATGGTTATTATAAAAATATGATGCTTCACTTTCTCTTATTGAATCTTTAGAGAAACCCCAAATATTACCACTACCTAATAATTTGCAAGTTATGAGAGATTTAATAAGTCCTTGTGCATCAATTACAATATCATAATTTCTATTTGCATATGCTCTTATTTTTCTTATTTCATGAATTATATTTAAAGGTTTCTTTTTAATTGATTTTAAATTTACAGGTAAAATGTTATCTATATGTGGATTATTTTCTAGTATACCACTAAAACTATGTTCTACAATCCAATCTATTCTACTCTCTGGTATTTGTTGTTTAATAAATTGAAGAGCTGTCATAGCATGAATGATATCACCCATAGCAGATAGTTTAACGATAGCAATTTTCATATATATAATCCATTTTTTTATTAGAATCTTATCTAAAAAGTCTAAAAATGGAATGAAAATATAAGAAGTTAGAGAGGTCTAAACCTCTCTATTTAAATAAAATATAGATTATAAGTTTACTTTTGTAACATGATATTTAAGACCAATCTCTTGTTCTGTACAACCTAATGCTAATGCTACCATTTGAGGCATATGTAAAACTGGTAATTCAATATCTCTACCCATAACATTACCAATACTATCTTGATATGTATCCATTTTTAAATGACATAAAGGACAAGGAGTTACTACCATATCAGCATTATTATCTAAAGCATCAAGAAGTGCATTACCTGCTAAAACTTCTGATGTATGATTTGCTTGTAGTTCAACATGAAAACCACAACATTTATTTTTACTAGCATAATCAACAGGATTCCCCTCTAAAGCATTAATTAATTCATCTAGTGAAGTTGGATTATATGAATTCTCTTTTCCATTATTTTTACCATGAAGTTCTGATGGACGAATATTATGACAACCATAAAATGGAGCAATATTAAATTTACTTAGAGGTACTTCTACTTTCTCTTTAATATTATCTAATCCATATTCATCAATTAAAGTGTATAGAAAATGCTTGATTTCACTAGTACCTTTATATTCTAGACCAACTTCGGCTAATTTTTCATTAACTTTACTCTTCAATTCTGGATTTGTATCTAATGCATGTTTTGTCATGGCAGAATTTAGCTGACAAGTGTTACAAATTGTAATCATTGTTAGACCTAATTTTTCTGCATAGCAAATATTTCTAGCATTTAATACATGAGCTAGAAATTCATCAAAATCTTGAAGATGACTAGCTCCACAACAACTAGCTTCTTCTAAAATTGTTATCTCAATTCCAAGTTTTTCGGCTACTGCTAAAGTAGATGAAAGTAACTCTGGAGTTGATTGTTTTGCTGTACATCCTGTAAATAGTGCATAGTGTAATTTACTCATCATCTCTCCTTATAGCTTATTTGTTTGTGAAATTTTGATTAGTTTTTGAATTTCACTTAAATTTTTAGATTTTGGAACGCCATTAAATACAGGAAGCGAAGAGTACCAGTGAATTTTACCAGCTTTCATCATCTTCATAGCTGTTCCAATATGTTTATACATTCCTAAATAACCTTCAGAGTATATAACAATATTGGCTTCATCTAAGAATCCATATTTTTTTATACTTCTAACAAAGCCTTCAGCGTGTCTTGTTGCAATATTGCTAACTGCTACTTTCTGCTCAAACTGCATATTATGTAATTTTGTAATCTTTTCAATCGGATTTATATCTTTTGGACAAGCTTCTGCACACTCAAAACACTTAACACAATCCCAAACACCTTGTCCACTTTGAGCTGTTAATTCTAATCTCTCTTTACCTGCTTCATCTCTTGGGTCAATAGAGAATCTATATGCAGATACAAATGCAGCAGGACCAAAGAATTCTTCATTTACTTCTACAACAGGACAGGCATAATGACACCCACCACACTCAATACAGTAATCAGCATCTAAAAAATTCTCTACTTCAGCTTGAGATATATTGCTTTCCTGTTCTGGGTGAGTAGGAATATCAGCTACAACAAAAGGTTTAATAGCTTCTCGTTTATCCCAAAAATCTTTTTTGTCAATAATCATATCTTTGACAACTCTTTTTCTACTTTGAGGGTCAAATACTAATTCATCATTAAATAACTCTAAAAGCTCCATGGCATTTTGTTTACAAGCTAATACTGGTTTTCCATTAACTTTTATACCACAAGCACCACAGATACCGTGTCGACAAGAACGACGATAAGAGAATGACCCATCATGTTCCCATTTAATCTTATTTAGAAGGTCAAGTATTAACTCATCTTGACCAACCTCCATCTCATACTGTTTATAATAAGGTAAGTAATCCGTTTCAGCATTAAATCTAAAAGCTTTTATAGTCACCTTTTTATGACTCTCTTTTTTACTCATAATGGCTCCTTAATATGTTCTTTCTTTAACTTCAAACTTACCTAAAGTAACATCTGCATACTCATGTGTCATATTATAATCTTTATCCATGTAAGCATAAGTGTGTTTGAGGAATTTTTCATCATTTCTAGTTGGAAAATCATCTCTAAAATGACCACCTCGACTCTCTTCTCTAGCTAATGCACCCTCTACAATAAATAGTGAATACTCTAACATATGTTCTAATTCTATCGCTTCTTGAAGGTCTGTATTAAATGTATTTGACTTGTCATCAATTCTAATATTTTTGTATCTATCTAATAAGTCTCTAATAATAGAAGCTTCTTTATTTAATGACTCAGCTGTTCTAAATACTCCAGCATTTTCAGTCATACTGTTTTGTAGCTCTTCTCTAATTTTAGGAACTCTCTCTAAACCATTAGAAGTTTTAACTCTATTAAGTTCGTCAAGCATAGTTTTTGCATCTTCAATAGAAGCTTCTCTAAGTTCAATATCATCTATTACTTTTAGTATACTTTCACCTGCATGTCTACCAAAGAACATAGCTTCTAGTACAGAGTTAGCACCTAATCTATTAGCTCCATGCACACTTACACAACTACACTCTCCAGCTGCATAGAAACCTTCAACTAAATCACCATCTGCATTTTTTTGAACTTGACAATTTATATTTGTTGGTATTCCACCCATAGAGTAGTGAGCAGTAGCTGCAATATGAATTGGTTCTTTTAACATATCTTGACCTAAGAATGTAATAGCTAACTCTCTCAGTTCAGGTAATTTTGTTAAGATAATATTAGGGTCAAGGTGGGTTAAGTCTATATTCACAGCATCTTTATTTACACCAACACCTTTACCATCTAATATCTCTTGAGTAATAGCTCTACTTACGACATCTCTTGATGCTAATTCCATGGCATTAGGAGCATATTTAGTCATAAATCGCTCACCTTCGCTATTATAAAGTCTACCACCTTCTCCTCTAGCTGCTTCAGATATAAGAATACCACTCCCACCTAATCCACTAGGGTGAAATTGTACAAATTCCATATCTTCGAGAGGTAACCCTTTTCTAGCTACAATAGATAAAGCGTCACCTGTATTCGCATGTGCATTTGAATTTATTTTATAAGCTCTACCATAACCACCTGTTGCAAACATTGTAACTTTTGCATTAAAAATAGCTGGTTGAGAAGTTCTAATATCATATCCAACCACACCAGATACTTTCCCATCTTTATATATAATATCTGCTACATACCACTCATCAAAAACTTCTATACCCTCTCTATGCGCTTGTTCATATATAGTTTGAAGAAGTGTAAGACCAGTTCTATCTTTAGCATAACAAGCTCTAGGTTTAGATTGTCCACCAAATGGTCTAATTGCAATATCACCTTTTTCATCTCTTGAGAAAACAGCACCCATTCTTTCTGCCCATCGGACAGTCTCTGGTGCACCTTGACACATTAATTCAACACAATCTTGGTCAGCTAGATAATCGCTTCCCTTAATTGTATCAAATTCGTGTAAGTCTGTAGAATCATCTGCTCCAAGGGCTGCATTAATTCCTCCTTGTGCTGCACCTGAGTGACTTCGTAGTGGGTGAAGTTTTGTAATAACTGCCGTTTTTTTTCCTGCTGCGGTTAACTCTCTAGCAGCTGCCAAACCTGCTAAACCAGCTCCGACAACAACAGCATCGTATTGATAAATTTGAACATCCATAGTTGCTCTGTCCTTTGCTCTGAATTTGGATTGATTATAACCATAGTTAAATTTTAGAGAGTTTAAGCGATACTTATCTCAGCTAACAATCAAAAAATAGTGTTACCATTTGACCAACTTGCAAACTATTTATAAAGAGTACATCTTAAGCGTCTCTTAGCTATAATAAAACTTATTTTTTTAGGGAAATGCCCCTATACAGCCATTAAGGAGTCTTATGAGCGATTTGTTTGAAGAGAAAAAAAATACCCAATCTATTTTAATAGAAGATAGTATGAGAGGTAGTTACTTAGACTACTCAATGAGTGTTATTATTGGTCGGGCATTGCCTGATGCAAGAGATGGATTAAAACCAGTTCATAGACGAATTCTATATTCTATGAAAGATTTAAATATAGGTTCTAAAACTCCTTATAAGAAATCTGCTAGAATCGTGGGAGACTGTTTAGTTGCAGGTTCATTAGTGTCAACTACAAGAGGTTTAATTGCAATAGAAGAAGTGGAAGTAGGAGATAAAGTCTATACCCAAAAAGGTATAAAAAATGTTACAGAACTTTTTTATCAACCAGAGCAACCACTTTTAAAAGTAATACCAGAAGTAAATACTTTTGAAAATAGAGTAACAGAAGGGCATAAGTTTAAAATTTTAAATAAAGATTTAAGTTATTCTTTTAAAGAGACAAGAGATTTAACGAAAGATGATTATTTAATAATGCAACCATCTTTAGTTGATTTAAAAGATAATTATTCAAAAGGTGAAACATATGCTTTGGGTATGTTTTTGTCTGATGGAAATATAGATAGATATAAAGATTTAAATTATGTTGTTTTTTCTAATGATTCTAAAGAAGTATTAAAATATTTAAAAGATGTATTTAAAGTAGATAATAAAATTCTTTTACAAGAAACAGTTTATAGATTAAAAATTTCAAATAAAAAGAAATCTAAACAATTTTTAGAAAATTTCGATATTACAAATAAATATAGTTATAATATTGATATTAATTCTAAAATTATGAGTTTTTCAAATAAATCACTTCTATCATTTTTAAGTGGATTTATTGATGGTGATGGTTTTATTCGAGATAATGGTACAAATGAGATTGTAATTACATCAGTATCTCATAATTTTTTAAGAAAATTATCTCTTTTATTCTTTGATAGATTTGGAGTTCTTTCTGTTATAGTTAATGCAGGAAAGAAGGGAGATATTCATCTTCTTGGAAATAGAGAAATTAAAGCAAATTATGATTGCTATAATTTAACTTTTACAGGATCAAATGCTTATTTTTTTAAAGATAAATTAAATCTTATAAATCAGAAAAAGAGAGAAAGATTAAATAACTTTAACTACTATCCTAATCCTACACATACAAGTTATCTACCATATTTTGGAAAGGTAATCTTTGATATTTTTTCAGAAAAACATATAGGTGCTGGTTGGTATCAAGATGAAGATGGAAAGAAATTTAGATTAGGTATTAAATATCCAAATGGTAGAAAAATAAGATATGTTAAAGAGCTTTCAAATAATATTAGAATTCATTCTGAAACAGTTGAAAGTTTAAATATTTTAGAAAAATTACGCCGTTTAGATACAAAATTATATGAACATCTTAAATATATTGTAGATAATAAAATAAAATTTATAAAAGTTAAGAAAGTTAAAAAGACTAAAGATGAAATAACTTATGATTTTACAGTAGAAGATGTACATGAATTTTTTGTTAATGGTGTTATTAGCCAAAATTGCATTGGAAAATATCATCCTCATGGTGATTCTGCTGTTTATGATGCTATGGTTCGTATGGCTCAGGAATTTTCTATGAGAGAACCTTTAGTTGATGGACAAGGTAACTTTGGATCTATTGATGGTGATAATGCGGCAGCCCAACGTTATACTGAAGCACGAATGACACGGCTTTCTGAGGATATATTAAGAGATATTGAAAAAGATACTGTAGACTTTGTTCCTAATTATGATGACTCTTTATCTGAACCTGATGTATTGCCTAGTCGTATTCCTAACCTGCTTTTAAATGGTTCTAGTGGTATAGCTGTTGGTATGGCTACAAATATTCCTCCTCATAGATTAGATGAATTGATTGAAGCATTGTTATATCGTATTGATAATGATGATTGTGTAGTTGAAGATTTAATGAATTTTGTTAAAGCTCCTGATTTTCCAACTGGTGGTATTATCTTTGGTAGAAAAGGTATCACTGACGCATATACTACTGGTAGAGGTAGAATTAAAGTAAGAGCTAAAACTCATCTTGAAGAGAAAGGTAGCAGAGATGTTATTGTTATTGATGAATTACCATACCAAGTTAATAAATCAAGACTGATAGAGAATATTGCTCAATTAGTTAGAGATAAGAGTATTGAGGGAATAGCAGAGATTAGAGATGAATCTGATAGAGATGGTATTCGTGTTGTTATGGAGCTAAAAAGAGATGCTATGAGTGAGATAGTCTTAAATCACCTGTTTAAATCTACACAGATGCAAATTACATTTGGTATTATTATGCTCTCTATAGTTAATAAAGAGCCTAAGATATTAAATCTTATGGAGCTTCTTGATATATTTTTAAATCATAGAAAAACTGTTATTATTAGAAGAACTATATTTGAATTGGAAAAAGCAAAATCTCGAGTTCATCTGTTAGAAGGTCTTAAAATAGCTGTTGCTAATATTGATGAGGTTATTAAAATTATCAAAGAGAGTGGTGATATTGATATTGCAAAACTATCATTAATTGAAAATTTTACTTTATCTGATATTCAAGCTTCTGCTATACTAGAAATGAAACTAAGAAGATTAACTGGATTAGAGCAAGAGAAAATTGATAATGAATTATTAGAGTTAAGAAAAGTTATTGACCATTTAGAGTCTATCTTGGAGAGTGAAGGTATACTTAACAAGATTATAAAAGAAGAGTTAAAAGAGATTGGTGATAAATTTAATTCTCCTCGTCGTACAGAAGTTGTAGATGATTATGATGATATAGATATTGAAGATTTAATTGTAAATGAACCGATGGTTGTAACTATCACACACAGAGGGTATATTAAAAGAGTAGCAATTAAACAATATGAGAAGCAAAAAAGAGGTGGTAAGGGTAAAACAGCTGTTACTACTTATAATGATGACTTTATCGAAGAATTCTTTATCTCTAATACTCATGATACTTTAATGTTTGTAACAAATTTAGGTCAACTCTATTGGTTAAAAGTTTATCGTATTCCAGAAGGTAGTAGAATTGCAAAAGGTAAAGCAGTCGTTAATTTAATAAATCTTCAACAAGATGAAAAAATTATGGCTATTATTCCTACTGATAATTTTGATGATAGTAAATCATTAGCGTTCTTTACAAAAAATGGTATAGTTAAAAGAACTGCTTTAAGTGAATTTAGTAATATTAGAAGTAATGGTGTTAGAGCAATTGTTTTAGATGAAGATGATGAGGTTGTAACAGCAGAGATAACACTTAGCGAATCTAAATATATAATGATATTTACAGCACTAGGTCAGGTTATTAGATTTGATATAGAGAAGACTAGAAACCAAGGTAGAACTACAAGAGGTTCAAGAGGTATTAAATTTAAAAATGAGGAAGACTTTGTAATAGATGCTGATATTATAGAGAGTGAAGATCAAGAATTATTAACTGTTAGTGAAAATGGTGTTGGTAAGAGGACAGAAGTAAATGCTTATAGATTAACTAATCGTGCAGGAAGTGGAGTTATATCTATGAAGCTTTCAAGAAAAACTGGTAAAACTGTTATTGGAAATGTACTAGTTGATGAGAGTCAAGACCTGATGGCATTAACAAGTATTGGTAAAATGATTCGAGTTGATATGCAAACAATTAGAAAAGCTGGTAGAAATACTAGTGGAGTTACTATTGTCAATGTAGAGAAAGATGATAGGGTTGTAAGCATAGCAAGATGTCCAAAAGAAGAGAAAAACGAAGATGAAATTAATGAAGAAGGATTATTGAGTGATTAAGTATAATGTAGCAGTTGTTGGTGCTAGTGGAGCTGTTGGCGAGGAGCTTTTTAGAGTTTTAGAAGATGTTAATTTTCCAGTTGGAGAGTTATTGCCATTAGCAAGTTCTAAGTCAGCAGGTGAAGTTATAGAGTTTAATGAGAAAAGTTATAGAATTGTAGAGTTAACAGAAAATGTATTTTTAGGAAAGGATATTGATATAGCATTCTTCTCTGCAGGTGGTAGTATCTCTGCAAAATATGCTAAATATGCAGTGGATGCTGGAGCTGTTGTTATCGATAATACTAGCCATTTTAGAATGTTCGATCATATACCTTTAGTTGTTCCAGAAGTTAATCCTGAAGATATATCACAATGGAGAGAGAGTGGAATTATTGCAAATCCTAACTGTTCAACTATTCAAATGGTTCAACTACTTAAGCCATTAGATGATTCGTATGGTATTAAAAGAGTTGATGTAAGTACATATCAAGCAGTGAGTGGAGCAGGTAAGGCTGGAATGAAGGAGCTTGTTAAACAGATGCAAGAGTTCTTTACATTTAAATTAAGTGATACCAAACCAGAAGCATTCGCTCATCAGATAGCACTAAATGTTATTCCTCATATTGATGTTCCACAAGAGAATGGATATACAAAAGAGGAGATGAAAATGACAAATGAAACTGCAAAAATTATGCATAGTAATTTCCCTGTCTCTGCAACTTGTGTAAGAGTTCCTGTTTTAAGAAGTCATAGTGAAGCTATTACTATTAGATTTAATGATGGAGTTGATATTGATATTGATAGAGTTAAAGAGGTTTTAGAAAACTTTGAAAATGTTAAACTTATTGATGACTTAGAGAGTAATGAGTACCCTATGCCTATAATATCAACAGATACAGATTTAACTTATGTTGGAAGAGTTAGAAAAGATATTTTTGAAGACAATGTATTACATATTTGGGGTGTTGCTGATCAAGTTAGAGTTGGAGCAGCTACAAATTCTGTTAGAATAGCACAAAAATGGATAGAATTAGAGGAGAATTGCTAATGGCTAAAAGACTAGAAGGGCAAGGATTAATAGAGTTTATCTTTGAAGGTGCTATTTGGAGAAGTAGATTTGTTGTTATATTAGCAGTTATATTTGGATTGCTAGGTGCAATAGTCTTATTTGTAGTAGCATCGTTAGATATTTGGCATGTTACAACTCATACTTTTCATATCTTAATATCAGGAGTACATCCAGAGAATTTTCATGAAGATATGGTATCAGGGATTATAGGTGCTGTTGATTTATACCTAATAGCTGTTGTAATGTTTATATTCTCTTTTGGTTTATATGAATTATTTATATCAGATATAGATGAAGCAAGTGGTCAAAATGGTAGTAAATTATTAGCTATTAGCTCTCTTGATCAATTAAAAGATAAAATTGCAAAAGTTATTATAATGGTATTAGTTGTAAACTTCTTTCAAAGAGTATTACATACACAGTACCAAACTCCTTTAGAGATGTTGTATTTTGCAGTTTCTATAATGGCTTTAGCAATTGGTTTAAATTATTTAAGTAAGGTAGGACATTAATGAATAAAATATTTGTAGATGCATGTTTAGGAAAAGAGACTCCATATACTCCTGTATGGATGATGAGACAAGCTGGTCGTTATCTTCCAGAATATATGGCTGTTCGTGCTGAAGCTGGTAACTTTTTAAATCTTTGCCATAATCCTGAAAAGGCTTGTGAGGTTACTCTCCAACCAATGGATATTGTTGGTGTTGATGCAGCTATACTTTTTAGCGATATTCTAGTTATTCCTGATGAGATGGGAATGGATTTATCATTTGTAAAGGGTGAAGGACCAAAATTTAGCGACCCTATTAGCAGTCAAGAAGATTTAGATAAATTGATTGGGGGAAAAGAGGCTTCTGATAAATTAATTTATGTATATGATACAATTAAACTTATTCGTGAGCAATTAGCAGATGATAAAGCATTAATTGGATTTGCAGGTAGCCCATGGACTTTAGCTACATATATGATAGAGGGGCAAGGTACAAAAACATATAATCTTTGCAAAAAAATGATGTATTCAAATCCAGAACTACTTCATAATATTTTAGCAAAAGTAACAGAGATTGTTAAACTTTATATGGAAAGACAGATAGAATCAGGTATTGATGTTGTTCAGATATTTGATAGTTGGGCAACAGCAATTGAACCTAGTAAATATGATGAGTTTAGTTGGAAATATATGATAGAAATTTCAGATTATTTAAAATCCAAATATCCAAATATACCAATTATTCTATTTCCAAAAGGAGTTCCTGCATTTTTAGATAAAGTTTATGGGAATTTTGATGTATTTGGTGTAGATTGGTCAACTCCAATGGAATTAGCAAAAGAGAAACTTGGAGATAAATATGTGCTTCAAGGAAATATGGAGCCATGTAGGCTATATAGTAAAGAGGCGACAAAAGAGTGCGTTGAATCATTGGCAAATACAATGAAAGATGGTAGACATATATTTAACTTAGGTCATGGAATTCTTCCAGATGTACCTGTTGAAAATGCGAAATATTTTGTTAAACTTTGCCAAGAAGTATCAAAAAGAGAGGTATAATTTGAAAAAGATTTTTAAGCTAAGAGAGGGTGATAAAAACCCTGACCGTATTGTAGAGAAGATAAAGCATCAATTAAGAAAATATTTAAAGCGAGAAAAAAAGAAAAAAATTGAAGCTTTAAATAGTTTTTGTGACTTTGAGTGTCGTTTTGGAATAGATGAAGAGAATTCTAAAAAAGTATCTTTTAATGATGTTATTCAATTATTAGATAAAGCCAGAGAAGATGATTTGAGAGAGTGTTATGTTGAAATTGTAGCAGTGATTAAAGAGAAATCTCTACGAGAAGATACAGATTAAAATTATTAATTAGGAATTTTTATGTTTGATTTTTGGAATAACGAAGTACAAGATTATATATGTAAGTATTGTGATAAAGTTAATGACAGTGATAATATCTATTGCATATATTGTGGTGAGCTTATGCCAACTAAAGAGGAACTTGCGTTATCTCAGAAAGAGGCAAAAAAATTCCGTAAATGTAAGTGTCAACACTGTGGACACAAGAATAATTGTAATGATAAATTCTGTATGAAATGTGGGAAAGAGCTGAATGGAACGATGAATGACGAGGAGTTATATAGCCATGTTATCGTTAGTTTAGATGGTATTGTTATAGCACTATTAGCAAAAATTGCAAAAATTGGAGGTAGGATAGGAAAGCCTCAAATTTCATTTTTCAAGAACTCATTTGTTGTTATAGCAAAAAAACGATCCCAAACTGAACAGATTATAAATATTTATGCACGAATATTAGACCATGAAAAAAGAAACTTAGCTAATGTAGATACACTATGTAGGAAATTATCGGCTATGAAGATTATGCG
>Ga0256837_1000877_pt1 | contig 22800 bp, 25 predicted proteins | sample 4562384metaG_FD_185976 | JGI IMG/M metagenome (GOLD analysis project Ga0256837, IMG submission 185976) | Hydrothermal vent microbial communities from Guaymas Basin, Mexico - 4561-384 | ecosystem: Environmental > Aquatic > Marine > Hydrothermal vents | place: Mexico: Guaymas Basin | collected...
TATGTCAAATATTCAAACCAACAACAAAAACAGTTTATTAGACAGTCTAAACAATGATATCAGTGCTATAATGGATTATTTTGATCCATCATCAAAAGCTAGCCAAGGCTTTGCATATTCTAAAATGCAATTTTCATTTCAGCAAAACACCATGGAATACATGGAAACCGACACTGGCTTTCAATATTACCAAAAAGACATAAGCATAGAAATCTCTAGCGAAAAATTTGAAGCAGGCTCATTAGACGAAGACGCATTAAATCAATTAACTGATTATTTTTCTCCTGAAAACACCGCTAATCGTATAAGCAATCTTGCTACTAGTTTTTTTCCTTTATACGCACAACAAAACGGACTAGAAGATAACACAGAAAACCGCCAACAATATGTTGATTTTATAAATCCTTCTATAGACAAAGGTTACCAACAAGCTATCGATGAAATTGGTTCTATGCCCGATGAAATGGCCGCAGAATTGTCAAAAACAATGGATCTAGTACACGAAAATTTAAACGCATTTGCCAGCGGAGAACCAGTTGGCTACCACGACAAAATAAACACACTAATAGATGAGCAATTTACTGACGCTGATGAAAACCAAGACGGACTTTTAAGCCTAAAAGAAACAGGCTTATCAGAAGAACGTTTTATACAATTAGACCAAGATCAAGACGGGCTAGTTAGCAAGGAAGAAATCGCCTCATTGATTGATGAATTAGACCCAACCAAAGATTTAGACAAAGATTTAGTTTTATCTATATTAAACCCAAATGAGTCGCCTCAAGAAATTGCCACAAAAGCCAAAAGCTTGCTAGATCCAAGCAATCGTATTTCTATGGAAACACTATCAATAAATATAGTGGTCTCAAAAACCATTATTGAATACTCTGAAGAACAACAAGCATCTCAAGAAGAAGACAAGAAAGCAGACAATAGCTTTGCAAAATACCTAGACAAAAACAAAGACGCTCAAGACGAAATAAATAAACAGCCAGATTCTGTAAAGAATCATCTTTTAAAATACAAACTCGACTCTGTTATGAATCAACTCAACAACTTTAAAGATAGCCTGCCAGATTTTACCGAGGACTTTTTTAAAGAAAACAACGAAAAATTAGACTTTTTATTTAACAACTCAAAAATGACTGATTTTTTTAGTAAAAATCCTGAATCAGCAGCTAATTTTATTAACTAATTTTAATTAAACGCAAAAAAATGCAATAAAATTTAAAGTCTTTCGTTTATAAAGATGAAAGCTATTTTATCTTTATAGGAGAAAGCTATGAAACGTTTAATTATTTGTACAACTGCATTACTAACCATGAGCTTAGGCAATTTTGTGCAAGCACAAAATTTTCAAAGCAACCAAAGTGATAACAAACCAATGAACATGGGTAAACAAAAACGCGGTGGACAAATGCATAAAATAATGCGTGAATCTATGCAAATAATACGCACGGATATGCAAGCCTTTAGAAAAGCAAATAAAGCTAAAATTGCCAATTTAAAGGACTCTCTAAAAGACAAAACAGTTGCAGAGATAATTAGCATATTAAAAAAACGTAGGACTAATAGATTTAAAAGCGTTCAATCACAGTTTAAAAAATCTTTTGCAAAAGCCAAATCGCACTTTCAAAGTGAAGTTGCCAAATTATACATAGATAATGATATTAAAAATAAAGCTATTGCTAGATTTGACAAAATGCAAGAAAAACGCTCTGAATTTGCAAATAATATGTTTAAAAAACAAATGGCTTTTTTGGATACACTAGCCAGTGATTCTTCGATGACACCAAAAAAACTTCACCAGGCCATTAAAGCCGAACGTCAAAAAATCCGAAATCAAATGCAAGCGCAACGCAAAAACAAAAAACAAAATCGTAAACATTTACCAAACAAATAAGTTGTTAACCGTACAATTACTGGGTATGCAAAATATGCAAACCCAGTAATTATAAACAAATAATCTTGAACACTGCCCTATCACATATACAATAGTTTTTTTTGGAGTGTATATGGATATAGTTTTTCAAGACAAATCAGGCATCACCCTCATAACTCTTTCAGGAAGGTGCGAAGGTTTTGACTATTTAAATTTACAACAAAAAATAGATGCAAAAATTACTAGTGGAGAAACATATTTTGCATTTGATTTATCTGATGTTGATTATATATCCAGTACATCACTAGCTACAATATGCGCATATCTTAGCGAATGCGAAGAACACAATGGTGGAATTGTATTTATCGGCGCTCAAAACAAAGTATTATCTATTTTGGAATGCTTAAAAATAACAACTATTATTCCAAACCTAGCAAACTTTAATCAGGCTTTAGCATACCTAAATCAAATTAATGATTCTCTATCCTCAAATTGAGATATAGCCTGTTTATACCAAACCAAACACAAACATGTCATAGGCAATGCTATAACAAGACCTAGCATACCAAATAACTTACCCCAAATAGATACGGACAATAAAATTAAAGCTGGCGAAAGCCCAGTAACTTTACCCATAATTCTCGGCACCAAAATAGCATCTTGAATAATTTGTGCCACAGCAAAGACCAACACAACTAAAACACTAGCCATTATAGGTGAGTGACCTTTTTCCAAGGCATTAACTACTGCCAACAACAACGCAGGAAACACACCTATCGTCTGCAAATACGGAACCATATTTAACACACCTAAAAACAGCCCCATCCCTATTGCCATAGGCATATCAATCAACAAAAAGCCTATAATAAATATAATACCTACCAAACTAGCAACAGTAGCTTGACCCCTAAAATACTTACGCATTTCACTATCAAAATCTTCTAAAAAAACCAATACTACGCTACGCAATGGAGCTGGGATTAAATTGTGCCAATAAGTTTTTAGATGTTGATAATCCATTAAAATAAACACTAAATATAAAAATATAAAAAACAATCCCAACACATCTAATAAAATAGAAGTAGCGCCACTAACAAACGACCACATACCAGGTAAGATTTTTTTAGCAAGCAATTGAATAACAGCAATAAACTTATCATTTTTAATTAAATCCCTAAATTTTTCTATGTCATGACCTGTAAACAAATTACGAATTTGCTCCCAAACCTCAGCAGGTACATAGGCAATTGCTCTATTTGCTAAATCCTTATCGCTTACTATTTTAGTTAAAAGATTTGCCATATTAGCTAACTCTTTAGCGATAATTGGCAAACCATACCAAAACATACCTATTGTCAACAATCCCAATAACAATACAGTCAATGCAACTGCGCCTGCCCTACTTGGTATTTTTGTTTGGATTAAATTCACAAAGGGATTAATCAAATACGCTAATAAAACTGCAATTACAAATGGTATTAAAACATCTGATATTTGCCGTAATAAAACAAAAAAAACTGAAAAACAAATAAATACCAAAAAAATACGAAAAACTTTATCAAAGGTATATGGGTTTGCACTCATACTAACCTTTTTGAATTACCGCCTTAACCAATTGACGCAGTTTTTTTTCTGCTCCATTGGCTGTGGCAATAATTTTAGCAATATCTACTGGTTTCAAAGCGTCTGGAAAACACTCGTCTGTTACTATTGAAAACCCTATTGTTTTTAAACCAGCATGTACCGCCACAATTACTTCTGGAACTGTTGACATACCTATAACATCAGCGCCTAATATTTTAAGCATTCTATATTCTGCACGAGTCTCTAAACATGGCCCTGTCATTGCCGAATATACCCCTTTTTGCAATTTTATCTTATTTTCTAATGCTAGTTTCTCAGCTAATTTAATTAATTTTTGATTGTAAGGCTCTATCATATCTGGGAAACGCACCCCTAAACGCTCATCGTTAGAACCAATCAATGGATTTACTCCCATCAAATTAATATGGTCTTCAATCAGCATAATATCACCTGCAGAAAACTGTGCATTAATACCGCCACTAGCATTTGATACCAATAGTTTTTTTATGCCTAATGCCTTCATTACCCTTACTGGCAAGGTTACATCTTCTAAACTATAACCCTCGTAAAAATGGCATCTGCCTTCCATAACAATAACTTGTTTTTCCTCTAAAGTACCTATTACCAACTCCCCCTTATGAGAATCTACCTTTGACGAAGCAAAATGAGGTATTTTAGAATAAGGTATTTTAATAGAATTTTTTACTTCCTTAGCCAAAGCCCCTAAACCTGTACCCAAAATAATCCCCCAAGTAGGTTTGGTATTATTCTTGCCTATCTTTGTTTTAATATAGGACGAGGCCTCATTAATTTTATTATATAAATCCATTTTCTTCTCCATAAAAATATTATGCATAATATTGTCTAATCAAACCTTAAAGTAAAGTGATTAATTTTATCCTTATTTTAAGGATATGAAAATAAAACCATTTTTTACTTTCATATTTTTAAAACTCAGCTATAATACTTTTTGGCCTTTAAGTAGACCATAGTTTGTTGCTTCAAAGTAGTTGTTTTGCCGTGGCTGTAAGTTCGTCTTCAGTTAAAGTTTTACTCCTAAATTGAGCTCTAGTAGTGTTTCTATGCTATGGCCGGCGCAATGTTGCGCGTTTTTTATTCGAATCTAGGAGAAAACATGTCCGATTCTACAGGTGTTGTAAAGTGGTTTAATTCAGAAAAAGGTTATGGGTTTATTGCCCCTGATGACGGTAGCGAAGATGTATTTGTACACTTTCGTGCCATTCAATCTGAAGGTTATAAAAGCCTTAATGAAGGTCAAAAAGTTAGCTACACAGCTGAACAAGGTCAAAAAGGCCTTCAAGCTGCTGACGTTATCCCTCAATAATTTAAATCAGGTAATTTATTTACCTAATTAGTTATTAAAAAACCCCAAGTAAACTTGGGGTTTTTTAATGGTTTTATTTAGATAATTTAGATAAATCAAAACCTGTTGGATTTTGAAACACACGCAAATCAAACTCAGATACAATAGCCAATAAATGATCAAAAATATCAGACTGAATTTCTTCGTAGTTTGCCCATACTTGATCGTTGCTAAACACATATATCTCCATAGGCAACCCCGTTGAACCAGAAGGTAGCTGACGTACTATAAAAGTCATATCATTATGAATTTTAGGATGATTTTTTAAATATGCTTTTATATAAGCTCTAAACACGCCAATGTTTGTAAGATGCCGACCATTAACAGCTATACTTAAATTTATATTATTTTTAATATTATATTGCTCTATCTCGATTTGCTTTTGATTTAAATAACCTTCCAAAAAATGAATTTTCTTCAACCGCTCCAGCATTTCATCATCACAAAACCTTATACTACTCATATCCAAATTAATTGAACGCTTGATACGCCTACCACCTGATTCGCTCATTCCACGCCAATTTTTAAATGATTCACTAATCAATGCGTAAGTAGGTAATGTAGTAATTGTCTTATCCCAGTTGCGTACCTTTACAGTATTCAAGCTTATTTCCACCACATCCCCATCAGCACCCCTACTTGGCATCTCCAACCAGTCTCCTAGACGAATCATATCATTGGCGCTTAACTGAATACCTGCCACTAGACCTAAGATAGAATCCTTAAATACAAACAACAACACTGCTGTTAACCCACCTAGACCCAATACCAATCCACTTAAAGCCTTATTTAATATTGTGGCTATTATTAATAAAATTACAAAAATCCATAAAATTATTTTAACAACCTGGATATACCCTTTGATAGGTCGGGTTTTTGAAATTTCAAAAGTGTTGTAAATATCAATTAAACCATTCAAAAAAGCATCGACAACAAATAAGCCAACAAAAACCACATATAAAAATACGCCCTTATGAATATAGTTAATCAATTCTGGATAATCCGCAACTGGCAAAACTAAATCCACTACAATATTAATTATTAAAATAGGCGCTAAATGCGATAACCTAGTAAAAACATGACGCTCTAAAAGCATATCATCCCAACGTGTGCGACTTTTACGTATAATTGCCGTTACAGCACTTAATATAAACTTTTTAGCTATTACATTTGCCATCCAAGATAAACATATCAAAATGGCAAAAAATAAAAACAAACCTAGAACATGCGCCACATCTTTATTTGGAAAAATATCTAATAATAAATTAATAATATGACTCATCATGTTGTTCCCTTTCACTTAAATACTTAAAGACTGGAACATATAAATATTCTATATGCCATTTTTTATGTAAAGCCTTTATCTCTTGATAAAAAAGTTCATATATCTCAGAAGAAGCGCCTTCATTTGTACAAAAATATGCACGACACCCCAAAACACGCCCTTGGCGAGCATTACATCGACCGTCTAAAAACCATGGGCATTTTTTAGGAGCAACCCCAATTGGCTTAGAAGAGCAAAACAACATATAATCTATTTCTAATTTTGTTGCATAAAGACGATGATCTGTTTTATAAAAATCACAACAGACACCGCGCATATTACAAATTAAATTTTGCTTATTTATATGTGTTGTAACCCGATCGTAAATTAAAGACAATTCAGTAAAAACATCATTCATCTATTGGCTACTTTTAGTGCGCATACGTTCAACAAACCAATGCCATGTTCTATCCTGAGACATATCATTAGCTTGTTCAAAAAAACGCGTTGCTTTTTTATTAGTTTCAAGATTAACTACACCGCTTAAAAACTGCGCTGAGACCGAAAACGGATCGATATGGCGACAATTTTTAAAAGCTAAGCCCGCAGAGTCCAAATCACCTTTCAAAAAAGATTGTATACCCTGAGTATATAAATGCTTCAATTCCAACTGGCTTTTTTCTGACGTAGAACGCAACAATCCCCTAAAACAACCCCACTGTGCATACAGCCAAGATAGTATTATCAAGGCAATTCCAATAGACAATGCCAATATCTGATCTATAAAACCAGTCAATCCCAACAAAACAAAATCTATACCGGCAAAAAAAGATACCATTAATGCAGTACCCTTAAGATATCTACCGCGTTTAAATGATAAAAAACCCGGTATTAACAAATTAATCAAACTGTGATAGAAACTTGATGCGACCATATATTAAAATTCAATTAATTTAATAATTTATTAACCTTATCCAAAAGTTCTGCCAATTTAAATGGCTTTAATAATACATCATATTTAATATTATAACTATCTTCTACAACCTCAACAATAGCCGTTGCATCACCACCTGTACTAATCAACACCTTGCAAGTAGATTGTTGCATAAGAATAGACTGGATAATATGTTCGCCTGAGCCATCTGGCAAGTTCCAATCCGTAATTAACAAATCGTAATGATTAGCAAAATATGCTGATAAGCCTGCATCAACCGTATGAGCACAATCCACCGTATGTCCAGATAGACTTAACATATCATCTACAAATCCGCAAATACATTCCTCATCTTCTATTATTAAAATTTTTGACATAAAATACCAATAAGCACAAATAAAACGCTTATTGTATATAGTTTAATTAAATGTCAATTGATTTTGTTTTTTACTTAATCTTATTAAATGACTTAGGTATACTTGGCAATTTATTGTATTTTAATTTTAATAAGGTGAAGATATGTCTATTTTTGGCGATACTGTTCCACAAGTAATTATGATTTTTGGTGCTCCTGGAGCAGGTAAAGGTACGGTTGGACAAATATTATGTAAAGTTGGCAATCATTTTCATTTAAGCTCTGGTGATATCTTTCGCAATTTAGATCCAGAAAGTGAATCTGGCAAATTATTTAAGAGTTATTCAACCAAGGGTCAATTAGTTCCTGATGAATTAACCCTTGAAATTTGCACCTCATATATAAAAACATTAATCGATACCAAGCAGTACTTTCCTACTAAACAAATGTTACTTTTAGACGGTTTACCACGCACAGTATCTCAAGCAGAAATCTTAAATAAATCAATCAATGTAAAACATATTATTGTTTTAGACATCAAAGACGAACAAGAACTAATTGATAGACTATCTAAACGAGCTAAAATAGAAGGACGTCCTGATGATGCCAACGTGGATATTATTCAAAAACGCATAGAAGAATACCACGCTAAAACTGCAGCCGTATTAGACTTTTATCCAAAAGAAATAGTACATCACTACAATGCTAGCCAAACACCTATCGAAGTTTTACGCGACGTCTTAGTTGGCTCAGCTGAGTCATTAATCATAAAAGGATAAACTTGCCTAAAACAATAATAATACGCCACAAAAAGGAACGTAAGAGTAAATGTAGCTTACAGCCTTTGGTAGAGCATAAAGATATGGATTTTTACACCTATCCTCATAATCTACCTGAGATACCTAACAACTACATACGTTTAGATGTCAATGCTCCTGTGTTATCCAGACAGGATGCCGAGCAAGGATTATTATTACTAGATGGCACATGGAAGTTGGTAGAACCAATGAATAAACGCTACGCCCATATACCTGGGCGTAGCCTACCGATACTTAAAACCGCTTACCCACGAGTAAGCAAAGTGTTTAATGACCCAGATGGCGGTTTAGCCAGCATCGAAGCATTAGCATTAAGCTATTTTATTTTAGGCAAAGAATGGCAAAGTTTATTAGATGGTTATTATTGGAAAAATCAGTTTATAGAATTAAACCAAGATTTTTTTAATACTGTACCATCTTAAATATTATATTCGCCCGGCTTATCAAATACATACTCTGCCACATCAACTGCCTGCATTTTATAACCTCTAATTTTAAGATAATCAGGACAGTTATCAGATTGCAAATCATCTGAGCTTAACATAATTTGCTTATAACCATCATTATCTACTTGCAAATTATCAACAGTTACCTTAGCTCCTTGACAAGCTTTAATCACCAACCCAGAACCACTACTAATAGTTACATTATTTAAATATATATCACCCTCAAGAATTAAAGTTGCATCACCTGCTATAGAACCGCCATTAATCCTTTGATTAACATCTACAATTCCAAGCGCAAATGACGGACGTAATAAAACTCTTGGACCTGGAGTGTGTGGTATACCTAAAATCTCTACCTCGTCTGCCTCATCAACTTGCATACCAGCATAACTTAATTTTTGACGATTAGCCCAAAAGAAATCACTTTCTGCAGTGGCAGCCGATTCTGGAGGCGACCCCGCCTTAGCCTTAGCTGCTGCATCTTTAATGTTATTTTTATCTGCCGAAAAACACCATACTCTATCAAAAACAGTAACACCAACCTTCTGCCCATCGGTAAACAATTTGGGTAAATCCTGCATCATGGTCTCTAAGCGAGTTGGTTTTTTAAAAGACGTTCTACTATCATCACTATATTTAGGATTAACAAATTCAGCTATAATACCTTTAGTTTTATCTAAAATATTACAATAAGGCTCCATAGCTATTAACAAAAAGTTGATATTTCCAGGAAATAAAGAAAAACCTTTTTCATTGGCAACATCACCATCTGGACTAATAGTAGCCTTTAACAATGGGTCTAACACGTTATATTCAACATTTAATGTCATCTCTTTGTCGCCATTAATCAATTTACACAATGCTCCTACCGCTTCACCCGGAACACGATTAACACCTATCGAGTTAAAATCATACCCCTCTTTAATAGATGCTCCTAAGGCTGCAAACATAGCATTAAACACTTGTCCATTAGTGTCTTGTATAAAGCTTAAATATTTAATGCCTTGAGATTTTAATTTATTTGCCAGACCACTACTATGCAATAACATATGAATATCACCATGCCCGTGGGGTTTAGCCGCCACCTTTGCAGGTGCATCCAAGGCAATATGACCTTCATTATCCTTAATAGCTGGAACTAACTCTTGTTTTAAAATATAAACTTGATTAGGATTTAATCCAAAATAACCATTAGTTTCTAATGCTTTTAACGTACCTGCATTAGTATCACGACTGACCATAATAACAAATGGCACAGCTTTGCCAGTGCGAGATTCCATAGCCAATAAAACTGAGGCATAATATGCCAAATAAGAAGTATTATCAATAACCTCTACTGGGATATCCAATTTAATACCTGGATAACCCAAACGCTCACCTAAGCCACCAGCAACTAGCACAACTGCTAACTTATCTATATTTTCTAAACCTAATTTTTCGCAAGCAAAATAATCATCATTAAATGCAGTTAAATCAACGCAATCTGGCTGAGTTGGTGTATACCCATTAAAAGGATTTTTACCTGCTTTGCTTTCTGCCAACAAAATCTTAGCATTGGCAACATACTGCTTTAAACCACCAGGGTAAGAAGAATCCATAAGGCGTAAATCATCAAAAAAAGCTTTTTTGGTTTCATCATCAACACTATCTAAACCATCTAACAAATGCTGTTGATCTATATTTTTTAACATTTCTATAAATTCTTGCTCGTTTAACATAAGACTTCCTTATAATTTAAAATCTACACCCAAATACCCTTCTCGCACTTCTGGATTATTGATTAACTCCATAGCTGTGCCGTGTGCCAAAATACTACCATCCAGCACTATATACGCCCTATCGGTTATAGCTAATGTTTCACGTACATTATGATCGGTAATTAATACACCTATGTTTCTATTTTTTAAATTTGCAACTACCTCTTGTATTTCTGCAACGGCAATGGGATCTACTCCACTAAAGGGTTCATCTAACAATACAAAATCTGGTTTAGTTACTAAACAACGGGTTATTTCTAAACGCCTGCGTTCACCACCACTTAATACTTTAGCTTTACTGTCCCATAAACGTACTAAATCTAGTTCACTTAAAATCTCTTTAACCCTGTCTTTACGCTCGCTTTTAGGCACTTTTAAAGTTTCAAGAACAGCTAAAATATTTTCTGCGACGGTCATATTTCTAAAAATAGAAGGCTCTTGAGATAAATAACCTATACCCAAACGAGCTCGCTTATACATTGGCAATTTAGTTACTTCTTTTCCACCTAATAAAACCTGTCCCGCATCTGGCTTTAAAATACCCATAGCTATTCTAAAACTTGTAGTTTTTCCCGCTCCATTACGACCTAAGATACCTACTGTTTCACCCTTCTTAACACAAAAGCTGATTCCATGTATTACTTGTCGCTGATTAAATGATTTTGTAATATTTTTAACTTCTAACATTAATGAATAACCTTTATATCCTTCAATGGCCAAATCACAGTTATTGCTTTACCAAGTAAATTGTCTTTTGGAATAAACTTCCAATAACGAGAATCTCGGGAATTTGCACTATTATCACCTAAAGCATAATACGAATCATCATCAACGAATGCATTTGACCAAGCTGCTGTAGTCACATAAAAAATATCTCTGTCTAAAGCAAAATTATCAAAACGAGCTTGTCCGTGATTTATTTCTATTGAAAACCAACCCTGAGTAGTCTGTACTATACGATTTGGAGTGAAATTCATATTTTTCTTAAAAATTTCGTGCTTATCAATTAAAAAACGACAAACACCATCAAAAAACGATATTTCAATATTATATTTTTTACCTACCTCAGGGATAAAATCTATGTTTTGTTTTTCTTTAGTTAATTCAGATTCAAAAACAATATTTTTACCAGCCTGAAAAGTATATATAAATTTATATTCATCCTTTTGTTGCGCAAAATGTAAAACTGTTTGTGCTTTATCTAACACAACATCGGTAGCAAAAGACAAATCACTAACCAAATGATAATAATCTGGTCTCAACGGAGGTATAGCAGGCCAAACATAACCACAACGCGGGCAAACTACCTCATAATCTTGCACCGTTGGAACAGCCTCAAAGACAAAACCACAACTATCGCACATATGTTTAGCATATTCATTATAACTATAATCTTTACCAGGTATTCTAAAATACATATTGGTAACCTGATGCGTCATCACAATCGAAGAGCTATTATCTGTTTTAGCTACTAATTGACCATCTTTAACCTGCCAATCATGATCAGGAGTTCGCCACCATCGTAGTTTCTTATCAACTTTAGAAAAATCATTGCGATAAATAGCATTACGCAAGCTCTTTAAAACTTTTTTAGGTTTTTGTGCTATTTTGCCATTAATAAAAATATCACCATTTAAAATTTGAATATGTTCACCAGGCAACGCCACTAAACGTTTAATATAATTAATTGACGGATCTTCAGGATACTTAAACACTATTACATCCCAACGATTTGGCTCAATAAAATGAAATCTATAAGGAAATTTAAATACTAGAATACGATTTTGAATCGCCCAGTTTTCATCACCAATTAAAGTAGGTTCCATCGAGGCCGAAGGTATTTTATAAAGTTCAAATATAAAAAACCTAATAATCAAAGCAAGCATTAACGCTATAACTATAGATTCTATCCATTCGCGGGCTACACCGCCTTTATGTCTTTCTAAATTATCCATTTCAAAAGTATAGCGAAAGACATTATTATTACCAATGGGAAAACAAAATTACAAAGACAAATAACTGTAGATGAAACTAAAAATAAATCTTACACAAAACTTTACTTATCCTCCCAAGATACGCTTTTTAAAAATAAAAAACACTGCACCCATAATACACATCGAAGCCCATAAATAATCTAAACTTATTTTTTCTTTCATATAAAAAACAGAAAAAGGGATGAATATCGACAAAGTAATAACCTCTTGTAATATTTTAAGTTGCCCCAATGTCATAACTTCGCTACCTATTCTATTTGCTGGCACTTGAAACATATACTCGCAAAAAGCAATACTCCAGCTAATACAAGCCACAATAAACCATGGTTTATGAGCCAAGTTGCGCAAATGACCATACCACGCAAAGGTCATAAACATATTACTGCAACATAACAAAAGAATTGTCTGTGTAATTTTGGACATAAAAAACCTTTAAAAAATACCCGAACATAAAACAAATAAATGTATATTAAAATTTATAAGATAGCAATTACTCAAAACATAAAAACACTAAGCATTATAATTATATTGCGTGTATCATTAATTAACGTATAGTACTGCCCATGATTAATACAGATTTTAAAACTTTAAATTTGCCTGACAATATGCTTAAAAACCTATCTGAACTGGGTTTTAAATCAATGACACCCGTTCAAGCACAAAGCATTCCACACATATTGCAAAATAAAGACATTATTGTACAAGCCAAAACTGGCAGTGGCAAAACAGCTGCCTTTGGCATCGGCACAATACAACAGTTAAAAATAAATTCTACCGATGTTCAAGCTTTAATATTATGCCCTACTAGAGAACTAGCCGACCAAGTCACAAAAGAACTAAGACGCATAGCCAGATGTATTGCCAATATCAAAATTTTAACTCTATGCGGAGGCACATCACTAGGTCCACAGTTAGCCTCCTTAAAGCACGGTGCAAACATTGTTGTTGGCACACCTGGGCGTATATTAAAACATCTAGAAATTAAGTCTTTAAAATTAGACCACTTAGATATATTAATTATTGATGAAGCGCATCGTATGTTAGATATGGGTTTTATTGATGATATAAAAACCGCCATTGCATACGCACCAACTAAACGCCAAACATTACTTTATTCAGCTACATATCCCCCCAAAATAATGCGACTAAGTGCAGACATCCAAACAAACCCTATCCATATTAAAACTATCTCTGAAGATTTACAAACAAACATAACTGAATATTTTTATAAATGCCCTGCCGAAGAAAAACTCAGCACCACTATTAAACTAATTAAACATTTTCAACCACAAAATGTTATGCTTTTTGTAAACTTAAAAGTAGATGTTGATGAAATTGCTGCTAAATTACGTAACAAGGGTATTGATGCCCTAGGCATTCACGGCGATATGGAGCAATATCAACGCACAGATCAATTGGTGCAATTTACCAATCAAAGCTGTAGTGTTTTAGTGGCAACAGATATGGCTGCCCGTGGCTTGGACATTGCCAATTTATCAATGGTAATTAATTACGATCTACCACACGATCAAGCTGTTTACACCCACAGAATTGGAAGAACAGGTCGTGCTGGCCAACAAGGTGTTTCTGCCACGCTATACCTACCAAAGCAAACCAGGGTTGACGAATATCGCAATGACACTCGATTATTTAAAAAACTTGTAGATATTCACCCAGAATTACAAGCCTGTTTGCAAGCACCTAATTTTACATTAGTAATTGAAGGTGGTAAAAAAAAGAAAGTACGACCAGGAGACATTGTAGGAGCCTTAACAGGCGAACACAAAATAGACAATAAACTAATCGGCAAAATAGATATTTTTGAACACCAAAGTTATGTAGCTTTAAATAAAGAAATAATAAAAACAGCAAATAATCAATTGAAGCAATTAAAAATTAAGGGGCGTAAATTTAGTGCTTGGGTTTTATACCAACGCCAATAAGACATCTTATAACCAACCACGATAATAACAGACCCACAGTATTTGCCAACATATCATACGCATCAAAACTACGCAAACCGCTTACCCCTTGAAGAACCTCAATTAACACCCCCATTACCATTAATCTTAAAACTATCACCGGATAAAATTTATAAAAATAAAACGGACTAAAAGATATAAAAACAATAGCATAAGAAACTGCATGTATCAATTTATCCGACACCACAAACACTGGCTTAACAGCAGAACCAGGAGCTAACGAACCTACAATAATCAACAATGTAAACCCCCAAGGAATAATTAATAATTGCCAACGATGTGTGTCTATAAAATCTTGTATTGTTTTTACCATAAGTATTAATTATAACAAAAAGCAATATTTTGTCATCTGTAGACTACTCCACCTATGCAAATTAAGTTACCCCAATTAATGCAGTAACAATACAAACATTGTGTAAAATTAATAAATTGTTATTCTATGTATATGAATAAAAAAATAGACAAATCAAACACATTATTAATTAAGGCTTTTACAGGCCAAGCCAGCCGTGTACCCCTTTGGTTTATGCGTCAAGCAGGTAGAAGTTTACCAGATTACCGCGCATTAAAACAAAAACATACTTTTTGGGAAATGGTTTTAGACCCCGACTTGTGTTGTGAAGTTACTGTAATGCCCATAAACCAACTAGGTGTCGATGCTGCCATTTTCTTTTCAGATATTCTGACCTTACCATATGGAATGGGATTTAAAATAGATTTTGAAAAAGGTATTGGACCACAAATTAGCAATCCTATAAAATCCATCAAAGATTTAGACTCCTTAACACCACTGAATGATACTAGTTTTACAGCTAAAGCCATTGCTAAAATCAATAATACATTACCTGAGAACATTCCTCTTATAGGGTTTGCAGGTTCACCATTTACAGTACTGACTTATTTAATAGAAGGTGGATCTAGCAAGTCGTTTTCTAAAGTTATGGAAATGATGTATGCGCGTTCCGATGAATTTCATGCAATTATGCAACGTATGACCAACGAAACAATCAATTACTTAAATATAAAAAAAGATGCTGGCATAGCTGCCTTTCAACTTTTTGATACATGGGGTGGTATCTTACGACCAAAAGATTTTAGGCAATTTGTTCTACCTTATGTTCAACAAATTTTTGAAGCTGTTAATTTGCCCAGTATTTATTACTTAAAGAATTGCGCACATTTAATTGACGAAATGATTGAAGCAGGATCTGATATGTTATCTCTAGGAGAAACTATCGATATAGCTACAAATAAAACATTAATAAAAAGTCAAAAAGGTGTGCAAGGCAATTTATATAGTGGTTTATTATATGCCGATAAAAAAACCATAGCCAATGAAGTAAAAAATCTATTGCAAGCTGCCAAAGACAACTACCCCAGTTATATATTTAATTTAAGCCACGGTATCAATCCAGATGTCAACCCTGAGACTATAAGATTTATAGTTGATGAGGTTAAATCATTTGACTGGCGATAGCCTCTGCTACACGTTGGCCATCTACAGCCGCGGAAACAATACCGCCAGCATAACCAGCGCCTTCACCTGTTGGGTAAAGGCGCTTAATATTTATATGCTCTAAAGAATTTTTATCCCTTGGTATACGCAACGGGGATGATGTTCTAGATTCAACCCCTATTAACTGTGCATCATTTGTCAAATAACCTTTCATCTTATTATCAAACAACTTAAAAGCCACTTGCAAACGTTTAGAAATATGTGTTGGCAACCATTTATGCATATCAGATGCAATTAAACCCGGTTGGTATGAAGTATTATTTAATTGTACTGATGATTTACCCTCAACAAAATCAAGCATACGCTGTGCAGGGGCGCTTTGACTTTTATTGCCATGCTCAAAACATAAATGCTCTAAATGCTTTTGAAATTCCAACCCAGCTAATACTCCATATTGTTGAAAATCTGATAAATCTTCAGGGTTTATTTGCACCACTATGCCAGAATTAGCATACTTAGAATTACGCTTCGACGGTGACATACCATTAACTACAATTTCGTCATTCGCTGTTGATGCCGGAACAATAAAGCCTCCTGGACACATACAAAAAGAATAAACTCCTCTACCATCTACTTGAGCAACCAAACTATAAGTAGCTGCTGGCAAATATTTATCTCTTTTAATGCAATGATACTGAATACTATCTATCAAGCTTTGTTGATGCTCTACACGTACACCAACCGCAAAAGTTTTGGGTTCTAATATAATATTATCTTTATGTAACATTAAATAGATATCTCGGGCAGAATGCCCAGTAGCCAAAATAACTGCCTTAGCCAAAAACTTTTGTGCACCAACTGTAACACCATATATTTTAGACTTGTCCACCAACAACCCATCTACACGATGATTAAAATAAATTTCACCACCTGCATTTAAAATTGTTTGACGGATATTTTCAATAATGCGGGGTAGTTTATTAGTGCCGATATGCGGATGTGCGTCTACCATTATTTTTTTATCTGCACCATGGTGAAGCAATATTTGTAAAACAGAGCTAACATTGCCACGCTTTTTAGAGCGCGTAAATAATTTACCATCTGAAAATGTCCCCGCACCGCCTTCACCAAAAGCGTAATTAGAATCACCATCGACTATGCTATACTTATTAATTTTAGCCACATCTAAGGCGCGTTCTTTGACACATTTACCACGCTCTAAAATAATCGGTTTTAAATTTAATTCTATTAATCTTATGGCTGCAAATAATCCCGCAGGGCCAGAACCTACTATCACAACACTTTCTCTATCAGCAACATTAGCATAAACAGGCTTAGCCTCATCTTTAGGAAGAGGCTCTAAAACATAAACCTTAGCAGTTAATAAAATTTTGACCTTAGCTTTTTTCCTAGCATCAATAGAACGTTTAATTATCTCCACACCAGTAATATCAACCATATCAATGGCTAATTTTTTAGCTATTATCTTTGTGTACAGACACTCTTGCGCTGCTTGTTCTGGTGTCAAAAGTATCTGTATATCTTTAATCATAAATATTATTTAGATATTTTTTGGATATTTTGCAAATCACTTAAAACTTTTAAAGTTTCATCTAAATATGGATCTTTTAATAATTCATCTGTCCAAAAACTTGGCTTATCAGCTTTTTTATGTTTCTTGCCACCCCGATCAGAGTCTTTAAATTCATCCTCGGTCAATCGTTTAACAATTTGTAAGCCTACTATTTCTTTATCGATTACTAAACGCTTTGCCTCTGCTTCGGCTGCGTCTTGTTCCTTACGATACACATCTATATTTAAGCTATATGTTGTTTTAGCCTTGCGTGCTGTCAACAAAGCAATAGCATCCTTGATTTTAGCAAATTCATTACTTTTAGACACACGCTCTTTGCTCTTTATCTTTAATTTATTGATAAACAATGGTTTATTCCATGGGTGAATACGTATAGGGCTGACCTCATCCCATGGCAAAAAATGATCCTGAAATCTTTCTCCAGATTCCATATAAGCATATTGATCTGGCAATTGTATATCAGCTGCGACGCCCAATTCTTGTGTAGAACCACCATTGACACGATAAAATTTTTGGGTAGTCAATTTTAATGCGCCCAATGGCAACACATAAGCATAAGTTGGATAAAACTTAGGGTTAAAATCTAAACCTATTAATTTTTGCACCGTACCTTTACCATGAGTATGCGAACCACCAACAATAATAGCTCGACCATAATCTTGTAAGGCAGCAGCTAAAATCTCTGATGCTGAAGCGCTAAAAGCGTTAAGCATTACTGCCACAGGACCATCCCACACCACAGAACTATCTGGATCTTTTAAAACTTCTATATTACCATTAGATTCTTTCACCTGTACAATAGGTCCATTTTTTATAAATAGCCCACTCATTAATCTAGCATCTTCTAATGCTCCACCACCATTAGAACGCAAATCTAAGACTACATTATCAACACCTTCTTGTTTAAACTGATTTAACAGTACTCTAACATCATCTGTACAATTGCGACCCGTACCGCCCTGAGAGACTGGCTTAAAATCTCTATAAAAACGTGGCAAATAAATATATCCTGTTTTTTTACCTGTTGATTTTTGTTTAATTACTGCTCCCTTTGCAAACCCCTCCTTAAGCTCAACAACATCCCTAATAATAGGGATAACCATAATTCGTCCATCTGCTTTTTTAACTGTCAAGCGTACTTCAGAACCTTTAGGACCTCTTATTAATCTAACAGCATCACGAATACGCATACCAACTATACTTACAGGCTCTTGAGACCCTTGTGCAACTTTTAAAATTTGATCTTCTCGCTCTAAATCACCCTGTTTCCAAGATGCAGAACCAGGGATTACTTCTTCTACCTTAATACTATCATACGTCTCTGATAATCTTGCGCCTATTCCTTCTAAGGAGCCAGACATATCAATATCAAAATCCTCTTTACGCGCAGGAGGCATATAAGAAGTGTGCGGATCGTAAACGCTAGTTACAGCATTAAAAAACCTCTCCAAGTCATCATGCTCGTCTTGTTTTGCCAATCTAGCAAACAAATTACGAAAACTATCCAAAGTTCTCTTACGAGCTTTAGCCTCCATTTCTTTTGGCGTTAATTTTTTATCACTTTTTTTAACATCCTCTTTAATTAACTTAATATGCTCAATCTTTTGCAATTTACTAACAGCATCATCTTCGCCTTCTTTATCTTCAAGCATACTAATATAACGAGTCAATGTACTTAATTTTAAAATACGTCTCCAATTATCTTTTAATTCTTCTTTGGTATGTGCAAAATTACGTTTTTTAGGATCTGATTCGAATGTCTCATCTATTGTAAAATCAAACGGCTTAGATAGAATATCCTCGACCATGGCTTTAGCCTCAACAGCACGCTGTCGCAAAATTTGACCACCATCTTCAGACAATGACAATTGTCCTGTTCTAATTTGATCATCAATTAAAAATTTATATTTTTCTAAACGCTTAACATCACTATCTAACAAAAAACGTTTGCCATAATCTAAATGTTTTAAGTATTCAGAAAATGCCTCTTTAGATAACTCATCATCGATTTTTTTATGAGAAAAATGCCCACCCTCCAATCGCTGTTTAATCAATAACGATAAAACCTGATCACGAACTGCATCAGCTTTTATATTAGAGGTAAATAAAAGACAAATTGTAAAAATTGTAAATAATAGTTTCATTGTAATCCTAAAGTAAATTAATAATGTGGTGGTAAAGGTTCTTCTGAACTACTTAGTATATCAGAAGCATCTATATTACGCACCTTATCTGCTAAATATATAATTTTTCGTTCGCAAATATCTATTCTTTGTTGTTGAGCAATAACAATTTTATTTAACTCTTCAATTGTACGTTCTTGAAATGACAAAGTCATTTCTAAATTGGTAAAACGTGTTTTATTATCCATTTTGTTGAGCCTTTTTTTGTTTATCTATTTCATTAATTCTATTTTCAATTGGTTCTAGATATCTTTCAACTGTTACAACCTCTTTAGAACCTTGTCCATAACGTTGACGCTGATCTATTAATATCTTTTTAAAACTCATAAATGCTTGCTTGCGCTTTGTCGAAAGCTTATCTTTTTGCGCTTTATCTTTAGCCATAACGCACAATCTATCTGCTAAAAAAAACCGCCTAGAACAACAGATTAAACGCTCTACTAGCACTCGTAATTCTATGTCATTTATTTGAGACAACTTAGCCATAGCTTTTTTTAAAGCTTGATAACGTGATTTTAAGCACAGCTTCTTACTGTCAACATTCTTAGAATTTTGCGCACCCAATTTAAAAATATTGGCTCTTTTTAATAAAAATCCTGCTATTTTTTGTTGGGTTCTTGCCTTTGCTTCTTCGTCTGTAAAACCGACTATAGATTCATAAGAGTCAATAGCTAATCTATTAGCTATTAATGCATCCGAAATACTGCGAGGATACTGCAAATCATCTTCATTGATTTTAAACAAGCCCTTACCTATAGAAGAAGCATTTATTGCTATTTTTTTACGTTCTAACACAAGATCCTGCATAGCATCTTCAATACTAGGGTTTACGCTAAAGTATACATCCTTCCATTTTTTACTATCTGCCTGCTCTGCCACACTTAAACTAGACACCTTACCAGCAACGATTAATTGATGAAAGCCATTAGTATCAGATGTATACAAACAGCTAGGACAACATATTTGCTCTATAAGTTCATAATGTAAAAAATCTTTTTCACCTGCTTCAGAATAAATACCTAAAGCCAAGTAATCATCAGATATAGGTTTTAAAGCACGAGTAATCAACCTAGGCGCTGAAAACGTAGTTTTATCAAATGGACATCTAAACCAAGCCAAACGCAATGCGTATGATTTAAGGTTGGGCATTCCTGCAAATTCAAGATTAAATGCTTTGATTTTTGTTACATCCACTTGTTTAAATTCTTGATATTCTTGCAATTTCTTTTGCATTTCTTTGGGTTTAGACGTATGACCATCTAAAATTTTAACTAAATACCTAACTAAATCAGACATCTTAATAGGACGATTTACTATACCACTAACCTTTAAATCCTCAGCCTTCTTATCAAAGGACTCCTTACCTGGTAAAGTATGTACTACGATATACAAACTACGAAATATTTTGTGAGATTTTAGTTGCTTAATAAATGTTAAACCATGCGATGTTTCTAAATTGAGACCTAACAGGCACAAGTCGGGCATTTCGCCAGTCAAGCACAATTGCGTCAATGTCTGTATAGCTTTTAAATTATCCTCTGCTTCATAAGCAATAGAACCAACCTTATCTAATACTTTCAATAATTGCACTCGGTACGCACCATCGTCATCCACAACTAAGACACGCTTATTTCGCATAATTTGCAGTGGATTTTTAACTGCCAGATTTTTTTTAGTCATACTATAGCACGCTACCCTAAAAGTTATGTTTAGATTAATTTTTTAAGTTGAAAATGTCAAGGTAACAACGTACTATCTTGGTATGCATGAACAAAGAAAATCATCCCATCAACCTTATGGTAAAATTGATGACGCCTTAGATAGCGAAATGAGTTTTAGTGAATACTTCTCACAACGCCAAATATCTAAGGTTAGAGAGGCCATTGATGCCGAATTACAAGCCGATAAACACGAGCGCACTAATCACTAACATCCTTACTTTTTTGACGTTTAAGATTTTCCATAACTTGATAATAGTACGGATTAAACGGATTACTCAACCCTTGTATTCTCGTTGTGTTTGACATAATTGTCCCATTATCTTTTACCATATTAGACCGTGATTTTGGTTTTAAAGATAAAGCACTATGACGTTCAATAGCAGCTCTTTGCTCTTTGGCTAAATCTTTGCGAATAGCTAGTCTCATTTGTTGTTTTTTATCAACATCATCAATATCAAACTTTCGCTTTTGCTTTTGCAATTTTAAGGCCTTTAGCACCTTAGCATCTACCACATCTATACTATCTGATTGAGCCATCGATTGAGACAAATAAACAAGCATACCTATTAAAACTACTAAACACTTAATATATTTACCAACCATATATGTAAACCACAAAACCTACAAATTTAAAATATACAGCAATTATATTTGATTGTTAGTAACCCTCGTTAAAAACTACTTCTTCAAAGCGTTTTTTATAATCCCAGCCAGCCGTTTGCAACTCTGGTTCTTCTAAAAACTCTTTTACATGCCCTACACACAAATAAGCAACTAAAGTTCTATCTTTAGGAGCATTTAAAATAGATTTTATTTTATCTGGACTTATAATGGATAGCCACCCAACACCAATATTTAGACTTCTAGCTGTCAACCAAATATTTTGCACCGCACAAACCACTGAATATACTTCCATTTCAGTCATTGAGGTCGCCCCCAAAGTTGGCCCTTTAGTTGGCTTATGAAAAATCGCCAAGTTAATAGGAGCCTCCACAACACCTTCTAACCTAAATTGTGCATATAATTTTTGACGCTCACTATCAAACAAAGCTTTGCCTTTTTCAGTTTCTGTTAAAAAACTCGCTCGCACTGCTGTTTTTGTTGCACTATCACGTATTATTACAAATTCCCATGGCTGCGAAAACCCCACAGATGGAGCTTCCAAGGCAGAATTTAATAACGCGTTTAAATCATCATCACTTACTGGTTCATCACTAAATAAATTACCGCGTACATCACGCCTATGATGAATTATATCAGCTAATATTTTAGCTTCATTGGAATTAAAAATTTTTGATGTCATATATTTATATTAGCAAAAAAAATCATATTTAAACATACAAATATGATGTTGTTAGCACAAAGTAGTAATATCCACTTTTGCAATATTACAGCAAACCAGTAGTGTATTATAGAGCTCGTCATAATGTTTCCCGAATTAATACC
>Ga0256837_1000878_pt1 | contig 22775 bp, 20 predicted proteins | sample 4562384metaG_FD_185976 | JGI IMG/M metagenome (GOLD analysis project Ga0256837, IMG submission 185976) | Hydrothermal vent microbial communities from Guaymas Basin, Mexico - 4561-384 | ecosystem: Environmental > Aquatic > Marine > Hydrothermal vents | place: Mexico: Guaymas Basin | collected...
GAGTTCTTGACAAGTGGGGCAGATGTGTAAGAGTGAAAAACTCTCACACAATAAACATTTCATAATAGAATCTTTGTTAGTCCATTTTAAGAACTGACATAAATGCCTCTTGAGGAAGTTGTACTTTTCCGATAGACTTCATTCTTTTCTTACCAGCTTTTTGTTTTTCTAGTAGTTTTCTTTTACGAGTAATATCACCACCGTAACACTTAGCAGTAACATTTTTACCCATAGATTTAACAGTTTCTCTTGCGATAATCTGAGAACCTAAAGATGCTTGAACAGCTACCTCAAAAAGTTGTCTAGGGATTAACTCTTTCATATTTTTCACAAGAACTCTACCACGAGGAAGTGCTTGATTACGAGGAACAACGATACTTAGTGCATCAACTGCCTCACCAGCTACCTTAATATCAAGTTTAACTAAGTCACCCACTTTAAAATCGATAGGCTCATAATCAAATGAAGCATAACCTTTTGAGATAGATTTTAGAGTGTCATAGAAATCCATAACAATCTCATTCATTGGAATTTCATACTCAAGCATAACTCTATCTTCATTAAGATATGTCATTTTTGTTTGAGTTCCTCTTTTGCTTATTAAAAGAGTGATAATATTTCCAAGATATTCAGCAGGAGTAATAACAGTTGCTCTTACATAAGGCTCTTCGATTCTCTCTATCTTTTGAACAGGTGGAAGTTGAGAAGGATTCTGAACCTCTACCATATCACCATTTGTAAGATATACATTATAAACAACAGATGGAGCTGAAGCGATAAGGTCAAGATTAAATTCTCTCTCTAGTCTCTCTTTGATAACTTCCATATGAAGCATACCAAGAAAACCAACACGGAATCCAAATCCTAATGCAACTGATGTTTCAGGTTCATAAGAGAGTGAAGAATCGTTTAAACGAAGTTTATCAAGTGCATCTCTTAAATCTTCAAACTTATCTGTATCTATTGGATAGATTCCAGCAAATACAAATGGTTTTGCAGGTTCGTAAGTTCCAACAGGTTCTGCCGTTGGATTTTTTACATCAGTGATAGTATCACCAACATTGATAACAGCAACCTCTTTAAGACCTAAAACAACGATTCCAATCTCACCACACTCAATAGTTTTAGTTTTGATTTTTTTCATTGGGTGAGGGTACATAAGGTCAAGAATCTGATGCTCTTCACCATTACTCATAAGCTTAATATTTTGACCTTTTTTCACTTGACCATCAAATACACGAACAAGAGCTAATGCACCTAAGTATTGGTCAAACCAAGAATCATAGATGATAGCTTTTGTAGTAGCCTCAGGGTCACCAACAGGTGCAGGAACTCTATCCACGATAGAATCGATTAATTCTCTGATTCCCACACCAGTTTTTGCAGATACTAAACAAGCATCAGTAGCATCGATTCCGATAGATGTTTCTATCTCTTCAGCAACTCTTTCAGGTTCAGCAGCAGGAAGGTCGATTTTGTTGATAACAGGGATAAGTTCAAGGTCATTATCAAGTGCTAAATAAACATTTGCAATAGTTTGAGCCTCAACACCTTGTGCTGCATCAACAATAAGTAAAGCACCATCAGATGAAGCAAGAGATTTACTCACCTCATAAGAGAAATCAACATGACCTGGAGTGTCAATAAGGTTTAAAATATAATGTTCACCATCTTTTACATAGTCAAGTCTAACTGATTGAGCTTTAATGGTGATTCCACGCTCTTGCTCGATCTCCATAGTATCCATCATTTGAGTACCCATCTCACGCTCAGTTACAGAACCACACTCTTGGATGATTCTATCAGCTAAAGTACTTTTACCGTGATCGATATGTGCTATGATAGAGAAGTTTCTAATATTTTTCAAATAAATGCCCTATGTAAAAAGTGAATTAACACTCTCATTATGATAAACACGACGAATCACTTCTGCGAAAAGAGGAGCAACTGTTAATACTTTAATTTTTTTATGTTCTTTTGTTTCTAGTGTGTTTGTAATAATAAGCTCATCAAGCTCACCATTTTCTAGATTTTCATAAGCTTTTCCACTTAGTACTCCATGTGTAGCACATGCCATAACAGAAGTAGCACCTCTATTTTTAAGTGCAGTAGCAGCTTTAACCATAGTTCCAGCAGTATCTACCATATCATCTATCATAATAACATCGTAACCTTCAACATCACCGATGATTCCCATCACTTCAGCTTCATTTGCTTTTTCACGACGCTTATCAACGATAACCATATCAAGCCCCATTCTTTTTGCAAAATATCTAGCTCTTGCAACACCACCAATATCTGGACTAGCTATAATAGGATTTTTAAGATTTTTACTTTTTATATAGTGTTCAAAAGTTACAGAACCATAAAGATTATCAACAGGTATGTCAAAAAAACCTTGAATTTGACCAGCATGTAAGTCGATAGTGATTACTCTATCGATACCAGCAGTTTCATAAAGGTTAGCTACAAGTTTAGCTGTAATAGGCACACGAGGAGCAGCTTTTCTATCTTGTCTTGCATAACCATAATAAGGAACAACAGCAGTAATACTTTGAGCAGATGAACGCTTGAGAGCATCTGTCATAATTAAAAGTTCCATTAAATTATCATTAGATGGAGCACCAGTTGATTGAACGATAAATACATCACGACCACGAACAGATTCAGCAATTTGTACTGAAATTTCACCATCACTAAACTTTTTAGTATCAGCATTAGCCAATGGTACATCTAAAATTTGACAAATCTCTTTTGCAAACTCAACACTAGCAGAACCAGCAAAAACTTTATAACCACGCATGGGATTCCTTTTTGGAAAAATTGATATGTAATATTACAAAAATAGTGCTGTTGGAGTTATTAAACCAAAATATCTTTAGCAACTTGAAATTGATTTGCTGTCATTAGATGAATTTTAGGATGGAACTCTTTTAGTTCATCAAAAAGATTTTTACTAAGTTCAAAGCCAACTTTATACTCTTCATCAGCACCTTTTCCATTTGCAATTCTTAGCTCTTCAATCCATTTTTGGGGTACATTTATACCTGGAACATGAGCAGATAAAAATTGTGCAGTTCTAAGTTTTGTAATTGGGAAGATTCCAAAGATAAGTTCTGCTTCATTATGCTCACTTGAACACTCTTTATTTGCATTTTCTTTTAATTCTAATAGTTGTTTTGCATTTTCTAAATCATAAACTGGTTGAGTGATGATTCCACATGCTCCATGTTTTATCTTTTTTTGCATCTTTTTTTGAAGTGTTTTAGGATTTTTTGCAAAAGAGTTTACAACAGCAAATGGATGTATAGTTTTAGGTTTAGCACCAAGAGGCTTACCACTATAATCTATTCCAGAATTAAAACAAGAGATAATATCAAGTAATAAAGAGCTATCAGATTCAAAAACACCTTTTGCATGTGGTTGGTCAGATATAGTTGCAGGATCTCCTGTTAGGGCTAAGATAGCTCTTATATCGACCTCGTTAGCACCTAGTAAATCAGATTGTAATGCTATTTTATTTCTATCTCTCATACTCATTGTCGCAATTACGGGCTTGTTAAATCTATCTTGAAGCATTTTTGCTCCAAATAGAGAGTTATATTTTAGTTTAGCGAGAGGGTTATCTGTTGTTGAGAATCCATCTACAAGTTTGTCTAAACCTAACTCCTCTATTTTATTTATAATAGGTGTAAACTGTGGAGAGTGGCTAGGTGTTGTTTCTAATGTAATATATGTTTCGTTATGAAGTTTATTTATGAGAGTGTCAAACAAGAAAAATCCTAATAAGTGGGTATAATTTCGTAATTATATCAAAAGGTAAAAAATTTATGTTGAAATTAGCAGTATTTGATTTTGATTCTACATTGATGGATGGGGAAACAATCGATTTTTTTGCAGATGAATTGGGAATCGGTGAAGAGGTAGCGAGAATAACAGAAGAGGCTATGAGTGGAAGACTTGATTTTTTTGAGTCTTTACAACAAAGAGTAGGGTTGTTAGAAGGTCTTGATTTTAGTGTTGTTGAAAAAATAAGTCAGAAATTACCATATATGAATGGTGCTAAAGAGACAATAGCTGAACTTAAAAGCAGAGGTATTAAAGTTATCTGCTTTAGTGGTGGTTTTAGAAGTGCTACTGGTTATGCAAAAGATATATTGGGTTATGATGCAGATTTTTCAAATGTTTTACATGAAAAAGATGGAAAATTAACTGGTTTAGTGGGTGGAGATATGATGTTCTCACACTCAAAAGGTGATATGTTAGTTAGACTTCAAAATATTTTAGGAATCACAGAAGCTGAAACATTGGTATGTGGTGATGGTGCGAATGATTTAAGTATGTTTGCACATGCTGGAACAAGAGTAGCTTTTTGTGCTAGAGAGATTCTAAGAAAAGAAGCAAATATAATCATAGATACAAAAGATTTAACAAAAATCTTAGAAAAAATATAAAGGAATATAATGTTAGAAAATAGTGTTTGGAGACAATACAATGATGAGAATAATTTTAGAGAAAAATTAAGTAAATTTTGTGTGATGGATATAGAAGATATAGCTGATAATGAAAAAGAGTTATATGGTGTACTAAAATCTAAACTTACTAAAAAAGAGTTAAAATTATTTGCAATGGATAGTGCAGGAATCTCTGATGAAGAGTTGTCTAGTGCTTTAGATTTAAATTCGGAAGAGCTTGAAAAGGCAAAGTTTAAACTATATAAAAAGTTTAAACAAGATAAAATTCGTTTATGTTTTAGAGCTTCAAATTTTAATTAGTTAATTTTAAAGTTTCCATAATTTTTATGGAAACAACTACTGTTTCATAATAATTTTAAAAGATACTCTTCTTGATTTATCAAGATTTTCATCTTCTCCGTTTTTAATATTTTTAGAGTAACTGAACCCACTACCCCTAATAATCTTACTTAGTATCTTTTGTGTTTTAGAATCTTGATTTCTAAATATATAGCTTAATGTTGAGTATGAACGATTCATAGAGAGTTTTGAATTTTTAAGGTAACTATTTTGAAAATCTAAATTACCCCATTCACTAGATGTGTGGCCATTTATCTCTAAAGTATCAATTTTATTGTTATATTTGATTAAAATAGGGATGAGTTTTTTAGAAAAACTGTCTAAAAACTCTTTTTGTTTTTTTGTAAGTTTATAATCACCAACATTAAAATACAAAGATTTATCTATAAATTCTAAGTCTAAATCATCTTTTATAAATAGTTTATTATTTTGAATCTCTTTTTTAAAACTATTTTGAATCTCTAAATTTATATCTGATTTTTGTTTCGGTAGTTGTGAGATTGAGGCATCACTATTTAATTTAACTATCCACATATTTGATTCTTGAGAATCTTCACTTGTGTTAATTCCAACTGCAACTGCTTTTGAATTATGAGTTATAGTAACCCCATTAAATTCATCAAAGTTTTTACCACCATAGTGTGCTTGTTTTACAAGATTTAATGAATTATTTAGAATCATTACGAGTGCATCAGTATTTTGTGTATCATTTATAAATCCAGTACCAATAATATTTCCATTGCTAAACTCTTTTATATCTTTTAGTCCACTTGAATAATTTGTAAATATCTCTTTATCAATTAAAATATTTTTATACAGATCAAATTTTATCAATCTTATTTGTTCTTTATTTGTGTCATCTTTTTGTGTAAATGATAGTAGAAAATTGTTATCTTTTAATTTTATCACTTTATATGGTGTAACTTTATTTATATCTTTATAGTGTTTTAACCATAACTTATCTCCATTTTCTGTTAGTCTTGTTAGTGTTAAATCTTTATTATTTTCATTTGTTGTTGTACTAACAATAATAATAGAACCATCAGAAGCTTCAACACCACTTATACCTTGGTCATCATATTGAGTGCCATATTTTCTACTCCATAACTTTTGACCATTCTTGGAGAATCTTGTTACATAAATATCATTTAACCCTAGTCCAGTTTCAAAAATGTTATCGTATGAATATCTAGATGTGATAGATGAGCCTATTGTTAACACACCACCATCTCTAAGAGAGATTAAATCATTTAATCTATCATAATTTTTTGTTCCAATTGTTCTCGTAAAAATAGTTTGAGCTTCTGAATCTAGTTTAATAATAAGGATAGATCCATCATTCGTATCTCCACCAATAAAGTATCCATTTGATGGTGTTTTTACAACTGAAATTGCTTCACCAAATTGTGAAATATTTATAATTTTATTTAAAGATGTTATTCCAAACTTATCAATTTTAGTAAGATACATTAATGAACCATGATTAGAAGAGACACTTTTTAAATATGAAAAAGCATCAGTATAAGTTTTTGAATTATTACTCTTGTTGTCATAGTTTCTTGTAAATCCGACAGCACTAATTTTTCTATCATAATCTTCTGTAACATCAAACAAAACATCATTAAATGGTTTTTCTATAATAATAGAAAAATCTTTACTAAAAAGTATAGTAGTAAGTATAAGTAATTGTAAAATATATTTCATTATTTTCTCTTTTAAGCTTGTTTAATATTTGATGTTATAACATATTTATCCCTACCATTATCTTTAGCTTCATAAAGCATATCATCAGCAAGGGTAAGTAGTATTTTATCATCATATAAATTTTTAGCATTACAGCACACAACACCAATAGATATAGTAAGAAAATTATTCACTTTTGAATTTTTATGCTCTATCTTTTTAGATTTTATTGTATTACAAATATTAAGAGCTATTTTTGCACTATTAAATTCGTCTGTTTTAGTGAGTATGATACCAAACTCTTCACCACCTAATCTAAAAACAAAATCACTTGGTCTATGGAGCGTTTCTTTAAGAGTATTCGCTACAATTTTTAGTGCTTCATCCCCTTGCAAATGCCCATAAGTATCGTTGTATTGTTTAAAATAGTCTATATCTAGCATCATAAATGTGATAAAACTATTATCTCTTTTTGCTCTTTTTAACTCTATTGAGTAGATATTATTAAAATAGCGTCTATTGTATAGATTTGTTAAAGAATCTGTATAAGATGCTCTTTCTAAATCTTTATTGGCTTGAGTTAACTTTTCACTTGTATCTTCTAAATAAGTTTGATTTTTATGAATAGTATTAAAAATAGAATAGGAGATAAATAAAACAGTAGATATTATAAAAGATAAACCAATAATAATAGTAAATAATAAGTTATCATAAATATTTAAAAAATGTATTCTTTCATATCTTGCCATTTCTATCTCATAATGTAAAAGTTTTTGTATAACTGAGTTGATGTTAAAAATCTTTTTTTTAAGTTCTTCTAGTGATATATTATTTAATGGAATTTTATTATAATTATTATGTATGGTTTTAATATATTTATTCATATCTTTTATCTCTGTTGAAACATATTCAACATATTCTAATTCATAGTCTCTTTTAAAATGATGTTCATATTTGTACCAAATCGCATCTATATCCTTTAATGAATTATCTATACTATTAGTTGCTTGAAACTTGTTAATTTGTGAGCTTTTAACCTTATATACAGTACTAGTTAAATCATTGCTATATATTTGTAATATCTTATTTAATTCTGTTACAGGGACTAAAGAGCCAAAATATAAAGAATCTAATTTTTTCTTCATATTTGATATATTTATAGTAGTAATAATACTTACTGTAATAAAAGCAGTAGTGATTAATATAAAAAGAAAATATAGTTTATTTTTAAGACTTAGTTCTTCTAAAAATTTCATTAAATAACCTCTGAATTTTTAATAGCATTTTATGTACCATTTGGTAAATTCAACCATTTTAAACTTAAACAAACTTAATTTTGATATAATTTCGTTCTTAATTTTATATTTACAGGAGATTTGATGGAAAGAACACTATCAATAATCAAACCAGATGCAGTAGCTAAAGGTGTTATCGGAAAAATTTTAGACAGATTCGAAAGTAATGGTCTTAAAATAGCAGCAACAAGAAAGATTCAACTATCTCGTATGGATGCAGAAGCATTTTATGCAGTACATGCTGAAAGACCTTTCTTCAATGACTTAGTTGATTTTATGATTAGTGGTCCAGTTGTTGTAACAGTTTTAGAGGGTGAAAATGCTATGCAAATTAACCGTGATTTAATGGGTGCAACTAATCCTAAAGAAGCTGAAGCTGGTACAATCCGTGCAGATTTCGCTGAAAATATAGATGCAAATGCAGTTCACGGAAGTGATTCTGTTGAAAATGCAGCTATTGAAATTGCATTTTTCTTTTCAGAGAGAGAAATCTCTTAAGTATTACTTGTGAAAGTTGTACTTAGAAAGATAAACAAAACACCATTGGATTTTGATATAAAATCTAATGAAATAATTTTTAAAGGTTATTTACAGTATCATTCGGGCAAATTAATCTTGTTAAAAGCAGATTTAAATGGCTCGACTATTACTAATTGTGATAGATGTGGCGAAGAATTTGAGCTACTTGTGGATGAAAAAGTTGAATTTTTTATCTCAGATGGTCTTTATGATGATGAAAATAATCTAGATATAGATGTTGTTGAATCATTTAATTCTTTGGCAGATTTGAATGAACTTTTAAATTCTGAAATGGAACTTATAAAAAGCGATTATCATAGTTGCCAAAAATGTGAAAATTCAGAAGATTAAAAATAAATAAATAAAAACAAAGGAACAAATTATGGCAGTACCTAAAAGAAGAGTCTCTCACTCTCGTTCAGCGAAAAGAAGAACTCACTATAAAATTACTTTAGCTAAACCAGTTAAAGATGCAGATGGAACTTATAGATTACCACACCACATCAACCCAACTACTGGTGAGTATAAATAGTCAATGGTAAAAATTGCTATTGACGCAATGGGTGGGGACTTCGGTCCCGAGCCAATTGTTAAGGGTTGTATTGCCGCACTTAAAAATAAATCATTTGAGCCTATTTTAGTAGGAAATAAATCAGAAATTTTACCTATGTTACCTAAGCGTTATAGAGATAAGATTTCTATCGTAGAAGCTGATGATGTAATATCTATGAATGATGCTGCTACTGATGCTGTGAAAAGAAAAGAGAGTACAATTTATAAAGCAGTAGATTTAGTAAAAAATGGTGAAGCTGACGGTGTAGTATCGGCTGGACATAGTGGTGCTACAATGACTCTTGCTACTTTAAGACTAGGTAGGTTAAAAGGGATTTCTCGTCCTGCTCTTATCACTTTTATGCCAACCCTCAAAGGTCGTCGCTCAATTATTTTAGATGTTGGTGCTAATGTTGATTGTAAGCCTGAACATTTAGTACAGTTTGCTTTGATGGGTGGATGTTATGCCGAGTCTGTTATGGGTATCCAAAACCCTAGAATTGGTCTTTTGGCGAATGGTGAAGAAGATTCCAAAGGTAATGAAGTAACAAAAGCAGCACATAAGCTACTAAAAGATTCTGATGGCTTTATCGGTAATGTTGAGGGTGGAGATATCTTTAATGGGTCTTGCGATGTTATTACATGTGATGGTTTTATAGGAAACTTAGTTCTTAAAACTACCGAGGGTGTTGCCTCAACTATTAGTGCATTAATTAAAGATTATATTCGTAAATCACCAATTGCGATTACTGGTGCACTTTTAATGAGAAAAGTTTTTAAACTTCTTAAAAAAGAGATAGATTATGCTGAAGTTGGTGGAGCTCCACTTATTGGTATAAAAGGTTGTGCTATTGTTAGTCATGGTAAAAGTAATGCAAAAGCGATGGAAAATGCAATCTATCAAGCTATCGCTTATGTTGATACTGGTGTAAATGAACATATATTAAAAAAACTACAAAAGTATAATTTAAAGGAAAATTAATGGCTTATGCTGCATTTCGCTCAATTGGTGCTTACGCTCCAAGTAAAATATTAAGTAATGAAGATCTTTCAAAAATGGTTGATACAACTGACGAATGGATTACAAAAAGAACTGGTATAAAAGAGCGTCATATTGCAGCTGAAAATGAAACAACAAGTGATATGGGTGTTGAAGCAGCAAAATTAGCGATAGAGAGAAGTGGAATACCTGCAAGTGAAATTGATATGGTTGTATGTGCTACTATCTCACCTGATTATTTCTGTATGCCATCTACGGCAACAATTATCTCCAATAAACTTGGACTTGGTAATGTAACTGCATTTGATATATCTGCTGCTTGTACAGGTTTTGTATATATACTTTCTATTGCAAAAGCATTTATAGAATCTGGAATGAAAAAGAATATACTTATAATTGGTTCTGAAAAACTTTCAGCTATTACTGATTATACAGATAGAGGTACTTGTATATTGTTTGGTGATGGTGCTGGTGCTGCTGTTATTAGTGCTACTAATAACAAAGATGAAGCTATAATTGATGTTAGTACTGGTGCTGATGGGACTTATGCTGACCTATTAATGACACCTAATGGTGGAACTGGCTCTCCTCATGATTCTTTAGAACTTGAAGCTAGTTCTTGTTTTATGCAAATGAAGGGGAATGAAACTTTCAAAGTTGCTGTTCGAACTTTAACTAAAGATGTTGTGGAAATTTTAGAAGTTAATAATATTGAAAGCTCTGCTATAAAACATTTTGTGCCACATCAAGCAAATTATAGAATAATAAAAGCTGTTGGCGATGCACTTAAAATGACAAAAGAACAAGTTGTAGTTACTGTCGCTAAGTATGGTAATACATCTGGAGCTTCTATCCCAATGGCAATAAATGACATTTATGAAAATGGTTCATTAAAAGCTGGGGAGTTGATGTTGTTAGATGCTTTTGGTGGTGGATTAACTTGGGGTTCTGCTTTAGTACCTTTTTCTCCATTAAAAAAATAGAGTAATTTTAAACTACAACTCTATTTCTATCTAAAAATTTATTTGTTAATTCTATAAATAATTTTTTATGAAATTTTTCTTCATTTGGTAATCTTAATTTAGAATCTCTAAGTTTTTCTCCCCACATTGGGTTTGGAAAATAACTATCCTCTTCAAATCTAGCCATTACATGTATATGTACTCTCGGTAAAATATTTGCAAACGAAGCCATATTTATTTTTTTTGGATTATAATAGTATTTCATCTCATACTCAATTAAATCATATGCTTCCCAAAGTTTAGTTTTTAATTCTATTGGTATATCACCAAGTTCTCTATATGGCTCTTTTGTAAATATTTTTAACCAAGGAATCTCACTTTCTTCTTTTTCAATGCATAAATCTATATCTTCATAGATAATCATATTCATATATATACCTTTTTTAGAAATTATAACAAATTATATGGAGTGTTTATTTTAAATGTAGGAGATTGGCATATGAAGATATGCCAATTTAGAAGAGACTAGTGAGTTAGTCTCTATGTCTATTAGAGTTAGAACGACTTCTATTTCTATCGCCACCCTCACGGTTTCCACGGTAACCACCACTTCCACCCTCACGATTTCCACCACCTTCACGATTTCCACGGTAACCACCGCCTCCACCTGAACGATTTCTATCACGGTTTCCACGGTAACCACCACTACTACGACCACCACGACCTCTACCACGACCATTTCCACCACCTCTTTGAGCAGCACGAGCAAGTATAGCATCTAGTTTATCTTCAGGGATACCAATAGTATTTGGACCTTTAATATCTTGTTGATCAAGAAGCATAGATATAAGCTTGTACATAATTTGCTCTTCATCAATATCTAATTTTAATTGGTCAAGAACTCTGTGTGATTCGTCATAGATTTTATGATTTTCAACTTTTTTAACTAGTGCATCAACAGTTGATTCTCTTAAGTCATTTTTACTTGGGATAAAAGCATGACCCATTGAAGTTCCAACTTTTTGCTTAATTCTTTGAAGCTCTTTGAACTCTAAAGGAGTAAGAAGTGTAATCGCCTTACCTTTTGTACCAGCACGACCTGTTCTACCGATACGGTGAACATAAGATTCTGGATCAAATGGGATATGGTAATTGAAAACATGAGAGATATTGTTTACATGGATACCACGAGCAGCAACATCTGTAGCTACTAGAACTTTTACAGAATTTTGTTTGAAACCTTTAATAACAGTCTCTCTTTGTCTTTGCTCCATATCACCATGAAGACCATTTGCTAAATAACCAGCGTTTGAAAGAACATTACTTAGTCTATCAACTTCTGATTTTGTTCTACAAAATACAACACACTTGTTAGTATCTTCAGAATCCATTAAACGGATAATAGCATCATCTCTTTCAGATTCTTCGATTACATAGTAAAGTTGCTCAATATCAGAGTTTGTAGTTTCACCCTTAGTGATAGAGATAAACTCTGGGTTATCTAAAATTCTTGAAGCTAGAGTCTTTATAGGTTGTGGCATAGTTGCTGAGAAAAGAAGTGTTTGACGCTTTGTTGGTAAGTAAGAGAATATTTCATTAATATCATCTAAGAAACCCATATCTAGCATCTCATCAGCTTCATCAAGTACAACAACACTTGGTGCGAAGTTATTTAACATATCTCTTTTAAGAATATCCAAAAGACGACCTGGTGTTGCTACAACAACAGATGCCCCACGAGCGATTAAATCTAGTTGACGCTTGTAAGAACTACCACCATAAACAGTAACAGTTTTAGCACCTAAGTTTCTACCATATTTAAAAATTTCATCACTTACTTGAGTAGCAAGTTCTCTTGTTGGTGTTATAACTAACATCTCAACACTACCATCCATTTTCATGTTACTTAAAGCTGGAAGAGAGAAAGCTGCTGTTTTACCAGTACCTGTATGGGCTTGACCAACAATATCACGACCATCAAGTATAAATGGGATAGCAGTAGCTTGAATAGGACTTGGAGTTGTAAAACCAGCGAATTTTACACTTCTTAATATATCACTTTTTAAACCTAAATCGTCGAATGTTAATGTTTTTTCTTCTATAGAAGAGTTTTCTTGTGCATTTTCTTGCATCATAATCCTTTAATTTCAGGAGATGATACAAGCTTACCATATAAGGTTTAAGCATCTTCTCCTAAATATTTTCCGAATTATATCTAAAATTAATTATATATATTATTAAATTAGAACAAGTATTCAAAATTTAGAGGTAAAATGTTTCAAAAAGAGAATAGTTATTTTTTGAATTTTCAACTTACTAAAAATTCAGTTACATTTCAGTAGAATTTCTTAAATTATATATTTAAGGATAAATTATGAAATTAATATTTTTAGTAACTACTATTTTTATTTTATTTTCAGGGTGTAGTTCAAAACAAATATTAGACCCTAAACAAAATATAGAGATAAGTAAAAATGGACAAAGTTTAGAGGATGAATTTAGTGATGAATTTGAAATTGAAGAGATATCTGATCCATTAAGTGCTTATAACAGAGTTATGACAAGTTTTAATGATAATTTAATTGAGTATATTATTAGACCTTTAGCTGAAGGTTATAATTTTGTTTTTCATAAAGAGATAAGAAAAAGTGTAGATAAGTTTTTTAAAAATATTGGGTATCCAACTAGAGTTATTAATAATGTTTTACAAGGAAAATTTGCAAATGCTTCTGAAGAGACAGGACGATTTGTTATAAATAGTACAGTTGGTGTTTTAGGTCTATTTGATCCAGCAAAAAGTGAATTTGAGTTAGAAGCACATAAAGAAGATTTTGGTCAAACTTTAGGTTTTTATGGTGTAGGGGCAGGTCCACATATAGTTTTACCAGTTTTTGGACCATCAAATTTAAGGGATACTATTGGTATATTTCCAGATACATATATAAGTTTTATAGATTACAAACCAAGAAGTTGGTTTACTCTTACAGATAATTTGGGAGCTTTTTTAGGAGCTAAAGCTTATAAAAGAGTAAATAACTTTTCATTAGATATTAATGGTTATGAGAATCTAAAAAAAGATGCAATAGATTTATATCCATACTTCAGAGATACATATGAAGAATATAGGAGAAAACAGATAAATGAATAAAGTAATACTTAAAATTTCTGAGTATATCTTACTTGGTTTATTTATTTTTAATACAAATTTATTTGCAAATGAGCAAATAGATTTGAAAAATTCTCTTTTAAATAAAATTGATAAAGTTGGGCAGATTGTAAAAGATCAGAATTTATCAAAAGAGCAAAGAAACACAGAGATATTAAATGTGCTTACTCCTATGTTTGATTTTAAACTTATGGCAAGACTTAGTCTTGGAAGAACATTTAAAAAATTAAAAGAATCTGATAAAGAGAGATTTGTAAACTTATATGTTGAAAGGATGAAACAGTCTTATTCTTCAAAACTAGATGCATATAGTGATGAAAAAGTTAAAGTAAAAGAGATAAAGCAACCGAAAAAAAATAGAATATATATTATTACTGATCTTATAAGCGATGATGAAAAATTAGAGATAGTATATAAGTTTTACAAATCTAAAGAGCAATTAGAGACTAAAAATGATTGGTTAATTTATGATATTGAGATATCAGGGATAAGTATCCTTAGAACTGACAAGATTCAATTTAGAGAATATTTACAAACGAAAAGTATATATGAATTAATGAATTTTTTAGAAAATAAGAATAAATAAAGAGGATGTTAAGAAATATATATTTAGGTTTTTTGTTAAAATATCCGAAAATGATTTTATCATTTATTACTATATTTGTAGTTCTAATGAGTATTTTTGCATTTAAGTTAGAGATAGATGCAAGTGCTGAAACACTTTTACTAGATGGTGATAAAGATTTAGCATTTACTCGAGAGATATCAAAAGATTTCGAAGCTCCAAACTTTTTAGTAGTAGTTTATAGTGTTAAAGATGAGTTACTTAGTGCAAAAAATATTAATAACATTAAACAAATATCTCAAGAGATTCAACAGATAGATGTTGTAGAATCGATAAACTCTATAATAAATGTTCCCCTTTTACAATCACCTATAAGACCATTAGAAGATTTAATAAAAAATATCCCCACACTGGAATCTACTGGAATTGATAAAGAGTTAGTAAAATATGAGTTTTTAAATAGTCCTATATATAAACAAAATTTAGTAAGTGATGATTTTAAAACAACAGTAATATCGGTTAATCTAAAAAGAGATGAAAACTATTTTAAACTTTTAGATAATAGAGATAAATTTCAAAAATTAAAAAAAGATAGAGATTTAAGCAAAGAGGAGCAGATTAATTTTTCTCGTGCTAAAGAGGAGTTTAAAAAATATAGAGATATAGCAAGAGCTAATACTCATGATTCAATTTTGCAAATAAGAGCAATTTTAAAAAACTTTGAAACTAATCCAAAAAACAAAGATATAAAACTTCATCTAGGTGGTGAAGATATGATTGCTGATGATATGGTTGAGTTTGTAAAATCAGATTTAAAAACATTTGGGATAGCTATATTACTACTTTTGGTAATAGTTTTATATATTTTACTAAAAAAAATAAGATGGGTTCTTATAACATTATTTATATGTGGTATTTCTCTTGTTATTACAAGTGGAATTTTATCACTTTTCTCTTGGGAAATAACATTAGTTTCATCTAATTTTATCTCTTTACAACTTATTATGAATATATCATTAGTTGTTCATTTAATAATAAAATATAAAGAACTATATTCACTAAATGAGAATGAAACACAAAAAAATCTGCTTTTAAATACAGTAACTTCTATGGCTAAACCATCTTTTTTCGTAGTTATTACAACAATGGCAGGATTCAGCTCTTTAGTTGTAAGTAATATATTACCTATTATAGAGTTTGGATGGATGATGAGTATGGGAATCGTTATCTCTCTAGTAGTTACTTTTTTACTTTTCCCAATAGTGTTAATGTTATTTAACAAAAATGAGCATCTTGATTCTACTAATAAAGATAAAAATATAACTTCAAAAATAGCACACATAGCTTATCATTATAAAAAAACTATTTTAGCTATAACTGTAATAGTAGTGATTTTTTCTATTACGGGTGCTAGTAAACTTAGGGTAGAGAATAGTTTTATAGATTATTTTAAACAAGATACAGAGATATATCAAGGTATGGCATTAATCGATAAAAAACTTGGTGGAACAACACCTTTAGATATTGTACTGACTTTTAAAAATGATAGTGATGATATAGAGTTAATAGATATTTTTAGTGAAGATTCTGAAGATTTAGAAGATGAAATGGATGAGTTTGAAGATGAGTTTGAAGTGGAAGATGATAGTAAATATTGGCTTACTCAAAATAAGATGCAAAAAATTAAAGAGGTTCATAACTACTTAGATTCATTAGATGCAGTTGGGAAAGTTTTATCATTATCTACAATAGGGGAGATTCTCAAAACTCTAAATAATGGTGAAGAGGCAGATACTCTAACATTAACATTTCTCTATAATAAGTTACCACAAGAGTATAAAAAAATAATTTTATCACCATACTTAGATATAGAACATAATCGAGTAAGGATAAGTACAAGAATAATAGATTCAAAATCAGATTTAAATAGAGATGAGTTGTTAAAAAAAATAGATGCAGATTTAAACGAGATGTTAAATCCAACATATTATGATTATAAAGTATCGAATCTCCTCGTTATATATAATAATATGCTTCAATCACTTTTTGAATCTCAAATCAAAAGTATAGGTGTTGTTTTATTTATACTTTTCTTTATGTTCTTATTCTTGTTTAAATCTTTTAAGATTGCAACCATAGCTATTATTGTGAATAGTATCCCCGTATTTACTATTTTTGGTTTTATGGGTTGGATGAATATTCCATTAGATATAATGACAATAACAATAGCATCTATTAGTATAGGAATCGCAGTTGATGATACCATACATTATTTGTATAGATATAGAGCAGAATACAAAAAGAGTAAAGATGTTAAATTATCTATATATAATTCACATGCAAGTATAGGGACAGCTATGTTTTATACCTCGACTGTTATAGTTATAGGTTTTTCTATCTTGACATTATCTAGTTTTGTTCCAACTATATATTTTGGACTTTTAACAATGCTTGTTATGCTTATGGCGATACTTTCAGATTTATTATTATTGCCTGTATTGTTGATTATTTTTGGAATCTAGTAGTTAATATGTCTATTTTATGAAAACGAAGACAAAGAGAATTATACCTTATCTTATAGTTATAGTTCCACTTATTCTTGTATTAACAGTGAGTTTTTTTATGATAAGTTTTTATCTAAAAAAAGTTACAAGTTATTCAAACTTTGCTAAAGAGAGAAGTATAAAAGAGTATATAGACACTCAAAAAGCCCAAGGTGAGATGTGGGTAAATCATCTAAAAATGATATCTGAGTATAAAAATAATACTTTAGTTCAAGAGGTTAAAGATGAGTTAAAAGCAAAGCTTGAAAGAGCAGAAAAAATAACTAAACTTATCTATAATAATAGATCTAAAAAATATGAAAAAAAATATATAAATACAGAAATAAACTATATGATTAATGATTTTTCATATAGTGATATTTATAGTGATATTTTCATATATGACTTTAATTCAAACTCTATTTTAAAACCATTAAAAAGCCAAAAAATAAAGCTATTAACTGATATGCCAATGCGTTCATTAAAACTAGAAGAGTTACAAAAGGTTAGAAAATATAAAAGTGGTTTTATTGAGGTTTCACTAAATGATTCTGCTAAACAGATAGTATATGTAAAAAATTTGAATATAAATAATTGGTATATTGGGATAGGTGCAATAGTTACAAAAGATAGTGAATATATAAAAAGTAAACTTCTTGAGATGATATCTGCGATTCCTGTAAAAAAGAGTGATTTTTTGTCTGTTTACGAGGGTAAAAATGAAATATTTTCATCCCAAAGAGAGTATAAGATTCCAAGACTAAATTTTGCTACAAGTGCTATGTGGTATGAAGATGTAGATAGTGGATATTTTTATCTGAGCGATTATTATAAAGATTTAGACTGGCATTTTATATATGGTTTTAATATAAATAAGATGAGTTCACAAGAGTTCCAAAAACTAAAGAATATAGAAAAAGCGATAGATGAAGAGTTTGAATTTATGTTTATAGGTTCAGCACTTATAGTTTTATTTGTAACTATTTTATCTCTGTTGTTATCTATAAAATTAAATAAAATATTTAAAGAATATCAAAATGAAGTTGATAGTACAACATTAAAACTAGTAAATATTAATGAAGCCTTAGAACAAAGAGTAGAGAATGGGATAAAACTACAAAGGGAAAAAGATAAGATTCTGATTCAACAATCTAAAATGGCAGAGATGGGTGATATGTTAAGTATGATAGCTCATCAGTGGAGACAACCACTAAATCAGATGTCATATCTTTTTATGAATCTTGATGGGGCTTATGAAAATAAAGAGCTAAATAAAGTTTACTTGGATGAAAAATTAAAAGAGGGAAATGAACTTTTAGAGTTTATGTCTGTAACCATAGATGATTTTAGAAACTATTTTAGACCGAATAGAGATAAAGAGTTGGTTCTAGTAAGTAAGCTAATAGATAGTGCAGTCTCTTTGATAATAAAACCATTAGAACTTGAAAATATTAATTTGGAAATAACTTCCAAGGGGGATAAGGCTATCCCTTTATATAAAAATGAATTTATACAAGTACTACTAAATTTAATAAAAAATGCAAAAGATATACTTGTACAAAATAGTGTTGAAAATCCAAAAATTAGTATAGATTATACTTTTCAAAATAGTATGTTAATTGTTACTATAAGTGATAATGGTGGTGGGATAGATGAAAAATTAATAGATAAAATTTTTGAACCATATTACTCAACAAAAGATAAAAATAGTGGAACAGGACTAGGGCTATATATGTCAAAAATGATAATAGAAGAGCATCTTGATGGGGAATTAGTTGTTAAAAATATAAATGGTGGTGCTTGTTTTGAGATTAGGATTTAGTATAATTTATATAGAAATCGTATTATAACAATAAAATAATAGGGTTTGGTAGTTGTAAAAATCTAGCTATTATAGAATCGGTAAGTAATTTTAAAGATTTAGTTCAGGCAAATAATGATGTTTATCCAGTATGTTTAGATTTATCTGATAGATATACAGAAAATAATCTCAAAAAGTAAGGTTAATCAAGAACATAAAAATATGATATAAAAGCTATGAATGAGCTTAAAATTTCGTTGTATAAATATGTAGTTTATATCCACTTCCTGAAACATTTTCAACAGAATCTTTAGGTACTTTTTTTCTTATCCCACGAACAAGAGAGCGAATCGCGTCTTGGCTCATCCCTTCACTCCATATTGCATTTTCTATCTCATCATAGCTAACTACTCTAGTGTGATGATGTGCTAAAAGGTCTAAAAATAGTGTTTCATTTTTTGTGAGTTTTATCTCTTTTTCATCTGCTATAATAACTTTTTCATAAGCATTATAAAAACAGTTAGTTGATAGTGCTAGGTTAAATTTGCTTTTGTCTTCTATAAGTTGCATTGACATATTTAGTGCATCTGTGAGTTTATCTTTAGTGATAGGTTTTATGATGTATTTTACAAGTTGTAGTTCAACTGCTTTTAGTAGGTAGTCAGTATCTGAGTAGGCTGTGGCTATGATGATTTGTACATCTTTATCTTGTGAACGGATATAGCTTGCCATATCTATACCGTTTAATTTTGGCATATTTATATCTGAGATGATTATATCGGGCTTATATTTTTTCCACATAGTTATCGCCTCTTTACCATTAGAAGCTTCTAGTACATCTTTAGCAATTCTACTTAGATACTCAACAGCACCTTTTCTCACCATATCCTCATCTTCTACATAAAGGATAGTAAAGTTTTTTAGTAAATCTTTCATAATAAAACCTAAAGTTGATGATTTGATATATTATATTTTATACTATCTTTAAGTGTTTGTATATTCATAGTTGGACTTTAATCTTTAATATCGGTACAATTTTCTGTTTTCATTATATCAAGATGATTAAATACTTTAATGATAGATGATTCTATATTTGTTGCTATTTTATTAAGTGAACTATTTGAAGCATTTTGTGAATCATTATCTATGTAATCTTGCATATAATTATGAACATTCATATGTGTTTCTTTTAGCATATTCCAGTTTTGTGTCTTTGTAAAAGATTTGTTTTTTTGTTCAGATTCTTCTATCCATTTAGCCAATTCACACTCATGATGGTTTGTTACTTTCCATATTTTATTATCACCAAGTTTGGAATAATTATTTTCTTTAAATTTTAGATGATTATTTTTAAGTTTTGATGTTATATGTGCAAGTTCTACATCACATATTTGATTAATTGTTTCAGGTATAAACTTAGTGTTTTTTGATATATCTGTTAGTTTAGTCGCTAGAAGAGTTGCTTTTTTTGCTAAAGTATTGATATTAGTAGCTTCCGTAGCATTCTGATGAGTTACTTTATCTAAAGAAGCAACAGCTCCATTTACTTGTATGATTGCATTCTCTTGCTCTTTACTAGCACCCTCAACATCCTGTATAAGCTCTAATGTTTTAGATATATTTTCATTTAATGTTGAATACCCATTAATCATCTCTTTTGCTATATCTCTACCACTATATGCTTTTTTGGAAGCACTTGTAACTAATAACTTTATCTCTTTAGCAGCTTCTGCACTTTTACCAGCAAGGTTTCTAACCTCTTGTGCTACAACAGCAAAACCCTTGCCAGCTTCACCAGCAGTTGCTGCTTCAACAGCTGCATTAAGCGAAAGAATATTTGTTTGGAATGATATTTGATCAATTATAGTAATAGCTTCACTAATAGCTTCAACTTTTGTATTTATCTCATCCATAGATATAACTGTTTGATTTGCTAAAGCTTGTCCCTTATTTACAGATACTGTTACCTCTTTAGAGTAGTTAGCCATTTTAACTATATTTTGTGTATTTTTTGATATATTTGAGGTTATATTTGCAAGTGAAGCAGAAGTTTCATCTAGTGAAGAAGCTTGATGATTACTAGCATTTGAAAGGATTTTAGATGATTTTTCTAATACTTTAGTATCATCATCTAATGCATCACCACTCAATTTAATCATTGCTAACAACTCAGAGACATTATTACCTAAAAGTTTAGAACTTGTTGCTAAAGTACCAAAAATTCCATTTAGGTTTGTAGAAGAAGAAATTTGATAACTAAAGTTTGATTGTCCATACTCGATAAGAACTGTATTTAGTATTTTTAGTTTTTCATTAGTAGAGTAAATCATATTATTTATTTTATCTTTTAACTCTTCTACTTGTTGATTTTGTGTTGATTGTTTAATGCTGTATTGAAAAAATCCATTGTTAACTTTTTCAATTACATCATCAATCTCATCAATCACTTTTTTATCTTCAATTACTATCTCTTTATCTTTCTCAATTAATTTTTTAGTTTTGGTAATATTTGTATTTACAACTTCTGCCATAAGACCTATCTCATCGCTTGAATCTATCTCGATGGCATTAACATCATCTATATCTTTATTTAGATATTTGAAAAAGTCCAATAATCCAGATTGGAATTTTTTAAGTGAACTTGTAATTCCTATCATAATTATAATAGCAACAATTATAGAGATTAGCATAAAAATAGCATTATAAATAATAGCCATTTGTAAACTGTTTTCTACATTTTTAAGTTTACTATTAATAGTAGTTAATAATTCTTTTGCCTCATAATCATCAATCTTTTTTAGTAGATTAATCTTGTTACTAATTGTTTTAAACCAGTAGTTTGCATCTACATTAAAGTCTTCTTTCTTTAAAAGTATTTCTCTAATTCTAGAAACTTCGTTAATAGCTTTATTTTGTAATGTTTTAGAATAAAATGATTTTGTATTTACTGAACTATATTGTAAAAAATTATTTATGTAACTATCTTGTGAGGCTATTAAAGAAATAAATTTTATCTTCATACCTTCACTAAAATATCCTTTAGCTAATGTATTGGCTCCAATAGCTCTCTCTATTCCAGCTCTCTCTTTTGATAGTAAAAAATTGGCATAAGCAACAAGTTGTTGAGTTATTTCTGGAGATTCAGAAATTTTAGAAATTGCGATTACAGAATTTAAAAACTTTGTGTTCATCTGTGTATAGTAATTAAGTGCATCTGATGCAGATATAGATAAAGAGTTTACTTGGTTTCTAACAGAGTTAATATTGGATAGGTCAGAGATAGCATTGTTGATAACTGTTGCAATATTTTCATCAATACTACTTAATTTTATAGAAGACAGATAACTTTTAAGTTCTCTAATTTTCTTGTCTGTAATAATTCGTTGGTTTGGTAATGTTTGAAGAAATTTTTTACCTTTACTACCTAAAAAGCCAGCTGTTGCACCTCTCTCTTTTTGAGTTTCATGTAGTAAAGCTGATACTTTGGTTGATAAGACTACAGCTTTTTTTAAATTTTCATATGAAGAAGCTTTCTCTATATTTGCAATTATAGAATTTGCAGAAACAATAGCTAATGCTATGATAGGAAGAATAACTAAAAAAGTTAACTTCACTTTAATTGACATATTTTTAAACATATAATAATCCTACTTAAAAGGTGTTTGTAATAGTTTACAGTTTTATGTATCAAACTTAGCTAAATGATGATTGATTTTTACACCACCAATGTATGAATATCTATGGACAGGGATCTATCCACTTGTTTAAATATACTATGATTTTAATGGTTATATTATCCCACAAAAATCAAATAATTATTGAAAATAGCATTATAAAGGTGGTTTTTATTAGCTGACCCGTAGCTCTCGCTCTTG